>OLGL01001096.1_pt1 | contig 28948 bp, 24 predicted proteins | sample 1605041 | NCBI WGS metagenome assembly OLGL01 (sample SAMEA3888905, study PRJEB22519) | human gut metagenome | biome: human gut; feature: human-associated habitat; material: faeces | place: Denmark | collected 2010 | reverse complement strand
CCGCGTCCAAAGAGGTGGCCGAGGTGCGCACATAGGGCTCCATCAGCAGGAGCATCGCCACCGCGAACACCGCCCAACTGACAACTGCCAGCACAGTCCCCGTACCGGCGGTGCTGTCAGCCGCCCGCGTTTTCCCAAAGGCGTACATCCGGGCCATATAGGTATTCACGCCCACGCCGGTGCCCACCGCGATGGCAGTGATGATCAGCTGGACCGGAAAGATCACCGACAGGGCCGTCAGGCCGCTGTTGGAGTACTGCCCCACAAAGTAGCTGTCCACAATATTGTAGAGGGCCTGGATCAGCTGGGCCAGCATCACCGGTGGGGCGATGCGCAGCAGGATCTTCCACACACGCTCCGTCTGAAAATAGCGGTCACCCGCCGCCGTCTGGCTCATGTCCGCGCTCCCTTCTCATCTGATTCAAACTTCCGGCCCCCACCTGGCTGTGCGCCGTGGGAGCCGACAAATTATGATACCATTTCGAGGAAGAACTTCAAGGGGCAAAATGGGTAAATCCTGCTGAAATTCCTCTGATTTTATCGGCTTTCTGCCGATTACCGCAGCGTTATGTTCCAGTTCTGTTCTGATTCCATTCCAGAAAAGGACCCCCGGCACAGCCGGAGGTCCTCTCATCCCTATATCCTCGATTTTCAAGCAGGGCGCAGAAAAGGCCGGGGACAGACGGAACAGCCCCCCGCCTTATCCCTTTAACTTGGCGATTGCGGCCTTGGCAGCTATCTGCTCGGCCGCCCCAAAAAGCTCCGCTTTCCGGGGACCCCGTTTCCTTCCAATCCTCGGGTGGAGCAGATCCGCCCTCCGGCAAAAAAATTCCCGGACAAAGCCGGGAATTTTGTTTGGACGCGCCTTCCGACGCGGCTCGCTTCCGCTCGCAAAAGAGGCCAGGGACAGACGGAGCAGCCCTCCGCCTTATCCCTTTAACTTGGCAATTGCGGCCTTGGCGGCTATCTGCTCGGCCTCTTTTTTACTGTGGCCCTTGCCGCGGCCGGCCACCTCCCCGTTCAGGTCCACTTCCACAAAGAAGCGCTTGTCGTGGTCGGGGCCCTCCTCGCCAGTCAGGCGGTACTTCAAAACCTGGCCGCTCTCCCGCTGGACCAGCTCCTGAAGGGCGGTCTTATAGTCCCGGGGGCTGGTCAGTCCCTCCACCTCCCGGCAGAGGATATACTGCTGTACAATCTTCCGGGCTGAGCCAATCCCGCCGTCCAGATAGACCGCGGCCAGCACCGCCTCCACGGCGTCCGCCTGGATGGAGGGACGCTTCCGTCCGCCGCCGGCCTCCTCGCCCTTGCCCAGGTGCAGATACTCGCCCAGCCGCAGGGCCTCCGCCACCTCTACCAGACTGTCCTCGCACACCAGGGCCGCCCGGGTCCGGGTCAGCTCCCCCTCGGGCAGGTCCGGGTGGTTGCGGTACAGGTGGTCGGCCACCACCATGCCCAAAATCGAGTCGCCCAGGAACTCCAGACGCTCATTGCTCTGGAGTCTGCCCCGGCTCTCATTGGCGCAGGAGCTGTGGGTCAGTGCGTTTTCCAGCAGGGCCGGATCCCGGAATTCATAACCCAGCTTTTCTTCCAATGTGGTCATCAGAACCACTCCTCGTTCTTTGGTTCGACAGGCAAGCAAAACTCCGCCGGTTGGCGGAGTTTTGCGATGTATGTCGTTTGAATCAGTCGATCTTGTTCTGGAGGAACCGGACCAGATCGCCCACCGACTTGATGGAGGACGCTTCCTCCTCGGTCAGTTCGTCAATGTCAAATTCCTCCTCCAATGCCATGGACAGATCCACGATGTCCACGGAATCCGCGTTCAGATCATCTTCAAAGGAGGTATCCATGGTAATGGAATCCGCATCCACATTGAACTGCTCCGCGATCAGTGCGCATACCTTTTCAAAAATCATAGCTGACTGCTCCTTTTGCTGTGCTCCAGCATAGTTTCTTTTCCTACTATATGCAGAAACTACCTGCCTGTCAATAGGTAATCAGGAATTTCTGTGTATTCACCGGAAAATTATCATTCCGCCTCCGGGACGTCCAGCCGCATCAGGTCAATGTTATCCGAGATGCTTCCGATGATCCCGGAGGAGGCGAACTGGTTGGCCTGGCGGATGGCGTTTTTGATGGCATAGGCGTCAGAGGAGCCATGGGCCTTGATCACCGGCTTGGAGATGCCCAGCAGGGCGGTGCCGCCCACCTCGCTGGAGCTCATCAGCTTTTTGAACTTCTTCAGTCCGCCGGAGACCAGGACCGCGGCCAGCTTGGTCATCAGGTTTTTCATAAAAATGCCCTTGATCTCCCTGGCCAGGAAAAGTCCGGTCCCCTCCATGGTTTTTAGGAAAATATTTCCCGAGTAGCCGTCGGCCACGATGACGTCCACCGCGCCCTCCACCGCCTCCCGGGCCTCGATGTTGCCCACGAAGCAGATGCGGCCCTCCTCCCCCGCCTGCTTCAGCAGGGGGTACACCGTGGTCTGGAGTTCCGTGCCCTTGGAGGGCTCCACTCCGATGTTCAGCAGGCCCACCCGGGGGCGCTCCAGCCCCAGGACCCGTCCGGCATAGAAGCTGCCCAGGTACGCGAATTGCAGCAGATACTCCGGCGTGCACTCGGCGTTGGCCCCGCAGTCGATGAGCACGGCCCGGCCGCCGGTGGTGGGGATCACCGGGGCCATCGCCGCCCGGCGGATGCCCCGGATGCGCTTGGTAATCAGGGTAGCTCCGGCCAGCAGCGCGCCGGTGGACCCGGCGGAAACCAGGGCGTCGGCCTTACCGTCCCGCAGCAGGGTCAGGCCCACGCCCATGGACGTGTCCTTCTTGTGGCGAAACACCTTGGAGGGATCGTCGCACATGTCCACGGTCTCCGTGGTGTGGACGATCTCCATCCCATGGGGGATGGTATCATGGCCGCAGTCCCGCAGGGCCCGGAGAATGGCCTCCGTGTCGCCGGTGAGCAGCACCTCCACGCCCCAGTGCTCCATGCCCAGCAGGGCGCCCTTTACGATTTCCAGCGGGGCGTTGTCGCCGCCCATGGCGTCAATGATGATCTTCATAGCTCAGAACCTCCTGCTTCAGCTGCTCGATAATGGCCAGCGACCGCTGGGACAGCTGGGCGTTTTTGTTGCGCTTGCCCTTGACCCGGTGGTCCAGGGGCGGCATAATGCCGAAATTGATGTTCATAGGCTGGAACTGGCCCACGGACTCGTTGCTGACATACAGCCCCAGAGCGCCGATGGCCGTCTCCCGGGGGAAGTCGATGGGCGGCTGGCCCAGCAGCCGCCGGGCCGTCTCCACGCCTGCCAGAAACCCGGAGGCGCAGGACTCCACATACCCCTCCACGCCGGTCATCTGTCCGGCAAAGGCAATGCGGGGCCGGGCCTTCAGCCGGTAATACCGGTCCAGCAGCCGGGGGGAATCCAGATAGGTGTTCCGGTGCATCACACCATAGCGCAGGAATCTGGCATCATGGAGAGCGGGGATCATGGAGAACACCCGCTTCTGCTCCGGGAAGCGCAGGTGGGTCTGGAACCCTACCAGGTTATAGATGGTGCCGTCGGCGTTGTCCTTGCGCAGCTGCACCACGGCATAGGGCTCCTTCCCGGTGCGGGGGTCCTTGAGGCCCCGGGGCTTCAGGGGACCGTAGCGCAGGGTGTCCTCTCCCCGCCGGGCCATGACCTCCACGGGCATGCAGCCCTCGAATACGTTTTTATCCTCAAAGCCGTGGACCTCCGCCTCCTGGGCGTGGATCAGCTCCTGCCAGAAGGCCAGATACTCCTCCCGGTCCATGGGGCAGTTGATGTAGTCCGGCGTCCCCTTGTCGTACCGGGACGCGAAAAAGCCGCTGTCCATGTCCACGCTGTCGAAGCTCACCAAAGGCGCCGCCGCGTCGAAGAAATGCAGGGCGGAGTCCTGTCCGCCCAGCACGGACATAAGCCGGTCCGCCAGGGCGTCGGAGGTCAGGGGACCGGTGGCCACCACCACCTCCCCCTCCGGCAGGTCCGTCACCTCACCGGGGACCACGGTGATCAGGGGGTGGCTTCTGACCCGCTCCGTTACCAGCCGGGAAAAGCCATGGCGATCCACCGCCAGGGCTCCGCCTGCGGGGACGGCGGTCTCGTCCGCGCAGCGGATCAAAAGGCTTCCCAGCTGCCGCAGCTCCTCCTTCAGCAGGCCCACGGCGTTTTCCAGCCCCGCTGCCCGCAGGGAATTGGAGCAGCACAGCTCCGCAAAATCGGCGGTCTGGTGGGCGGGAGTCAATTTTTCCGGCTTCATCTCCCGCAGGGTCACGGAAATACCCCGCTGGGCCAGCTGCCAGGCGCATTCGCTGCCGGCCAGCCCCGCGCCGATGACTGTTACATGGTTCATGCTTCCTCCGTCTTTTTCTTGGTGGTCTTGGTAGTCTTGGTAGTCTTAGTGGATTTGGTGGCTTTGGCCGTCCTGGCGGCAGGCTTCTTGGCGGCGGCTTTCTTAGCCGCTGCTTTCTTGGCGGGAGCTTTTTCCTCTGCCGGGGCTTCGGCGGCCTGACTGCCGTCTGCCTGACCGCCGTCGGCCTGACCGCCGTCGGCCTGACCGCCGTCTGCCGCGGGCTCCTCCGTCCTGGCCTTTTTCACATAGCCCCGCTTGTCCTCCGGCAGGAAGTTGGCACAGTCGGGATTGATGCAGAAGGGCTTGCGGAAGCCCTTGCCGGCCTTTTTGAACATGGTGTGTCCGCACACGGGACAGTCGTCCTTCACTGGCACGTCCCAGGTCATGAAATCGCAGCGGGCGCTTTCGTCGGCGGCGTTGAGCCGCTCACAGCAGTAATAGGTGTACTGCTTGCCGGTCTTTTTGCTGACGCCGGTGCGCTTCATGAGCCGCCCGCCGCACTTGGGGCAGCGGCCCGGCATCTCCACCACCAGGGGCTTGGTAAACGTACACTCCGGATATCCGGGGCAGGCCAGGAACCGGCCGAACCGGCCGGACTTGACTACCATATTGCGGCCGCACACGTCGCATTTCTCCTCGGTGACCTCGTCGGGAACCTTCAGATATACGCCCTCCATGTCCTTCTCCACCTGCTGGAGATTGCTCTCAAAACCGCCGTAAAACTGCCGCAGCAGCTGCTTCCAGGGAATCTTGCCGCTTTCCACCTCATCCAGCTCATCCTCCATCCGGGCGGTGAACTTCACGTCCACAATGTCCGGGAACCGCTGGCACATCAGGTCCGTCACCACCTGGCCCAGGGGCGTGATCCGCAGGGCCTTGCCCTCCTTCACCACATATTCCCGGTCCAGAATGGTGGACACGGTGGGCGCGTAGGTAGAGGGGCGGCCGATGCCGTTTTCCTCCATGGTGCGGATCAGGGTGGCGTCGGTGTAGCGGGCGGGGGGCTGGGTGAAGTGCTGGCCGGGCTCAAAGCCCTCCAGCGTCACCACCTCGCCGGGCTGCAGCTCCGGCAGGGCGGGCTCCTTTTCCTCCTTATCGTCGTCGCGGCTCTCCTCATACACGGCGGTATAGCCGGCAAATTTCAGACTGCTGGCGCTGGCGCGGAAGGTATGCTCTCCGGCGGCAATGTCCACGCTGACGCTGTCGTACACGGCGTTGGACATCTGGCTGGCCAGGAAGCGGCTCCAGATCAGCCGGTACAGGCGATACTGCTCGCCGGTCAGGTCGCCCTTTACCTGCTCCGGGGTCAGGGTGACGCTGCTGGGGCGAATGGCCTCGTGGGCGTCCTGGGCCCCGGCCTTGGCCTTGTACTGCTTGGGGCTCTCCGGGCGATAGGCCGCGCCGTAGCGGCTTTCAATGAAGCTGCGGGCCGCTGCCTGGGCCTCGTCAGAGATACGCAGGGAGTCGGTACGCATATAGGTGATCAGACCCACGGTGCCCTCGCCGGTGATGTCCACGCCCTCATACAGCTGCTGGGCGATGGCCATGGTCCGGCGGGGGGTCATGTTCAGCTTCCGGGAGGCCTCCTGCTGCATGGTGGAGGTGGTGAAGGGAGGCGACGGGGAGCGCCGCTTATCCGTCCGCTTTACGTTGGACACGGCAAAGGGCGTATCCTGGAGCTGGGCGCGGATCCCGTCCACCTCCTGCTGGGAGGTGGGCTCATATTTCTTGCCGCATCGGCCATAATAGTGGGCCTTGAACCGGGCCCCCTGGTCATTTTGCAGCAGGGCGTCCAGGGTCCAGTACTCCTGGGGCACGAAATCGGCGATCTCCTTTTCCCGGTCCGCCACCAGGCGCATGGCCACGGACTGGACCCGCCCGGCGGACAGGCCCCGGCGGATCTTTTTCCACAGCAGCGGGGACAGCTCATAACCCACGATGCGGTCCAGGATACGCCGGGCCTGCTGAGCGTCCACCAGGTCCTGGTCAATGTCCCGGGGCTGGCGGATGCTCTCGGTGACCACCTTGCGGGTGATCTCGTTGAAGGTGACCCGGAAGGTCTTGTCCTCCGGCAGGTCCAGCAGCTGCTTCAGGTGCCAGCTGATGGCCTCTCCCTCGCGGTCCGGGTCGGTGGCCAGGTAAACGGCGTCGCTGTCCTTGGCCGCCTGCTTCAGGTCCCGGATAATGTCCTCCTTGCCCTTGATGGGCCGGTAATTGGGTTCAAAGTCGTTGTCCACGTCCACGCCCAGCTTGCTTTTGGGCAGGTCCCGCAGATGTCCCATACAGGCCTTCACCTGATACGCGGGGCCCAGATATTTGCCGATGGTCTTGGCCTTGGCCGGGGACTCCACGATCACCAGGTATTTTTCAGCCTTTTTTGCCATATTTATGATCCTTCCTTTTCCGAATGTAGCCTGACTGTGCGCACATAGCTGCGGGGGCCGGAGCGTTGGGCATAGCCGTCGATCTCCAGCACCGTCAGCGCCGACAGCACCCGCCTTACCGGCAGGCCCGTCTGTTCCGCCGCCTCATCCGTCAGCAGAGGCGTTTCTGTATCCAGCACCCGAATCAGCGCCAGCTGATCGTCGGTAAGCCCCTCCCGGTTGCGGCCCAGGTCCAGCACCGGCAGCTGCGGCTTTTGGGCCGGCTCCGGCGGCGTATCGGGCAGGGGAGAGGACTTGTCCTCCTCCGGCTTGGGGACGTCTCCCGGCTCCGGCACGGTGACGTGGGCCGGATGCAGCCGGTGAGGAAACCGGCTGTGGTACACCGACAGAATGTCCCAGCCCGAGGCCGCCAGCCCCGCGCCGTCCCGGATCAGCCGGTTGCAGCCCACGCTGGCTGCCGCGTCGATGGGACCGGGCACGGCGAACACGTCCCGCCCCTGGTCCAGGGCGGCATGGGCAGTGATCAGGGCCCCGGACCGCACCGGGGCCTCCACCACCAGCGCCGCCAGACTCAGCCCGCTGATGATGCGGTTGCGCACGGGAAAATGCCCCGGCAGGGGCTCCGTCCCCGGGGGATATTCCGACAGCAGCACCCCGGTGGCGGCGATATCTTCATATAATCTGCGGTTTTCCACGGGATATACCACGTCCACGCCGCCGCCCAGCACGGCGGCGGTGAAGCCCCCGGCCTGCAAAGCGCCCCGCATGGCGGCGCCGTCGATGCCCTTGGCCATGCCGGACACCACCACCGCACCCTGCCGGGCCAGCTCATAGCCCATCCGGTGGGCGCACCGCAGGCCATAGGGGGTGCAGGACCGGGTGCCTACCACGGCGATGGCCGCCTCCTCGTCGAACAGCGGCAGGGAGCCCTTGCCATACAGCAGCACCGGCGGGTCGAAGATGTCCCGCAGCCGGGCGGGGTAGGCGGCGTCCTGCATGGTCAGCAGGAACATGTCGCCCCGGGCGCAGTCCGCCAGGATGCGGTCCGCCCGCGATAAGCTCTTGTCCGCCAGAAGGGCCGCCTGTCCCGGCGTCAGACCCTCTACCTGGGCCAGCTCCTCGGGGTCGGCGTAATACACATCCTCCGGGGACCCGTACCGCTCCAACAGCAGCAGCCTGCTGCGGTTGCTGAGCCCCGGCAGAGCCGTCAGCCAGACCCAGTATTTCAGTGCCGCCACGGCGGTTCCCCCCCTTCGTTTATCGCCAGCTTTCCCACAGCAGCACCGCCGCCGCGATGGCCGCGTTCAGCGACTCGCAGCGGGGAGACATGGGGATGAGCACGGTTTTGTCGCACAGCTCCAGCACCTCCCGGCTGAGGCCCCGTCCCTCGGAGCCGATGGCCAGGGCGCATCGGGAATAGTCCGCCTGCCGGGCGTCCAGGGCGTCCGGCCGCAGAGCCGCACCGTACAGGGGGATGCCGCTGTGCCGCAGCAGGGCTCCCAGCTCCTCCGGCGTTACGCTCCATACCGGACGGCGGAACACCGCCCCCATGGAGGCCCGGACGGTTTTGGGGCCGAAGGGATCCGCGCAGCCGCCGGTCAGCAGCAGGCCGTCGGCGTCAAAGGCGTCCAGGGTCCGCAGCACCGTTCCCACGTTGCCGGGGTCCTGGACCCCGTCCAGCACCACATATCGCCGGCCCGGAAGCGTTTCCGGCACCGGCAAAACAGGAATGGCGCAGGTGAACAGCACCCCCTGGGGCGTTTTGGCAGGACTGATGGAGGACATGACCTCCGGCGGCACCAGCACCTGCCGGACATGATCCGGCAGCGGCCCGTCCCAGGGCAGAACGGATACCACGGTCCGCACGTCTGCGCCCCATTGGGCGGCCTCCCGCAGCAACTTGGGGCTGTCGCACAGGCATTCGCCGGTCTGGCGGCGGTAGGCGGCGGACCCCGCCAGCTTGCGGATATGGGTCATCAGCGGGTTCTGGCGGCTGGTAATGGTCTCCATGCTTCACGGCTCCTTCTTGGCATCCGGACCTTCTATATTTAATAGGTAAGCCCGGTGTGTGATCAGGTGCATTGTAGCACACCTTTATCCAAAAAGCAACTACCTGAAAAAATCCCCGCCGTCCGGCCCGGAAACTCCCAGATTGACGGCGGCAGGGAAATACGGTATACTGGGAAAAAATGATGGAGGAGCTGCTATGGAATATGTTGCCGTGATTGGCCTGCTGTTTGCCCCTGTGATCTGTCTGCTGTGCGCAGGCTGGTTTTTTGTCCGGTGGAAAAATGAGCACGAAAATCAAAAGCTGGCCCTGCGGGACCGGAAAACCTGCTTCGTCTGGCTCATCGCCGCCGCCGCGTCCCTGGTGATCTTCGGCGTGCTGAAGCTCCTGTTTCCTATCACCGCCTGACATGGATGACTTTTTGCACCTGTCAAGAAAAATGATCTGATTTCATTGACGGGACCCATATCCAGGCCAGCGCGAACAAGGGCTTGGCCGCCGTCACCAGATGGGTCAGGCTGAAATATGCTGCCATGAATCTGAAAAAGCTGGCAAATTGGAGCTGGAGGGACTCCATTTTCCGGCTGATACGCGCTTATTTTTCCACAAATTGCAGCAGAACCCCCGCTTTCACCGCGTGAAAGCAGGGGTTCTTTGACAGGCTGGCCGAAGGAGGCACCTCGTAAGGAAGTGTCTCCTTCGGGGCGATCCTTTTCCCGGATGAAACCTGTCATTTGGTGATGGCCCCAAAGGCAGAGACACCCAGCAGGCTCAGGGCGCCCATGATGCATCCGGCCAGCAGTACGCCGCCCATACAGGCCAGCACACTCTTGCGGAAATCCATATCCAGGAGACTGGCGGCCAGGGTGCCGGTCCAGGCTCCGGTGCCGGGCAGGGGAATGCCCACAAACAGCAGCAGCGCCCAGAACAGGCCCCGTCCCGCCTTGGCCTGGAGCTTTTCACCGCCCTTTTTTCCCTTTTCCAGGCAGAAGGTGAAGAATTTCCCGATGACGGGCTTGTCCTGCCCCCACTCCAGAATGCGCCGGGCAAAAAAATAGATCAGCGGCACCGGCAACATATTGCCCACAATGGCGACGATATACGTCAGCCACAGCGGCAGACCGAAGCCCACGCCGTAGGGGATGGCCCCCCGCAGCTCGATGATGGGCACCATGGACACCAGAAATACGATGAGACAATGCTTGAACATAACGGCTCCTTTTTACAGCGTTAAGCGCATCTAATCAATGGTATAATAAAACAGTATACCCCGTCCCGGTGTAATACGCAAGTATCGTTAATTTTTTACCGAGTATTTTTCCGGAATCTACAAAGAAACCGGCTTTTTTTCTCCGTATTTCTCCATTCTTTCTGCCCGGTTTCCATCGACAGACTTTGCACGGATTTGCTATACTATAAAGGATTAATACACTGGGAGGGGCTGCGTATGGGCGCATCCGAGATCATCAGCCTTCTGGGCGGCATCGCGCTGTTTTTATTCGGCATGGCCATCATGGGCGACGGCCTGAAAAAAGTCGCCGGAAGCAAGCTGGAGCTGGTGCTGTATAAGCTGACCAGCACGCCGCTGAAGGGGGTGCTGCTGGGCACCGGGGTCACTGCCGTGATCCAGTCCTCCTCCGCTACCTCCGTGATGGTGGTGGGGTTTGTGAACTCCGGCATGATGAAGGTGAACCAGGCCATCGGCATTGTCATGGGCGCCATTCTGGGCACCAGCGTCACCGGGTGGATCCTCTGCCTCAGCAGTCTCAGCGGCGGCAGCGGCTGGGTGACCCTGCTGAGCACCGCCACCCTGACGGGTCTGGTGGCCGTCGTCGGCATCATTCTGCGCATGGCTGCCAAGCGGCCTGCCACCCATCATGTGGGAGACATTCTCCTGGGCTTTGCGGTGCTGATGTACGGCATGTCCATTATGAGCGATGCCGTCTCTCCTCTGCGGGACAGCCAGGTGTTTATCGACGCACTGACCTCCTTCTCGAACCCGCTGCTGGGGATTCTGGTGGGCCTGCTGTTTACCAGCGTCATCCAGAGCGCCAGCGCCGCCGTGGGCATTCTCCAGGCGCTGGCCGTCACCGGGGCCATTACCTTTGAGATCGCCCTGCCCATAGTCATGGGCATCGCCATCGGCGCGGCGGTGCCGGTGCTGCTGTCGGCTCTGGGGGCCAACGTCAGCGGCAAGCGCACGGCCTTTGTATATCTGCTGATCGACACGCTGGGCGTGGTGATCTGGGCCACCGTGTTTTACACCGTCAATGCCATCGTGCATTTCGACTTCCTGACCATGACCATGACTGCCGTGTCTATTGCCCTGATGAACACCCTGTTCCGTCTGGCCACGGTCATTGTGCTGGCGCCGCTTATCGGAGTGTTGGAAAAGTGCGTGTGCCTGCTGATCCCGGAGAATCCCGAAAGCGTCCGGGAGGAGCAGGAGATGGACCGGCTGGAGGAGCGCTTCCTGCTGCATCCGGCCCTGGCCCTGGAGCAGAGCCGCCAGGTCACCGACGCCATGGCACAGCGGGCCATGGACAACCTGCTGCGGGCCATGGAGCTGGTGCACCGATTCAGCGACAAGGGCTGCCGGGCCGTTGAGGATACCGAGGACGCCATCGACCGCTACGAGGACCGGCTGGGCACCTACCTGATGAAGATCACCGGTAAGGAGCTGTCCCAGCGGCAGAGCGAGGAGGTGTCCAAATATCTGCACACCATCTCGGACTTCGAGCGTATCTCCGACCACGCCCTGAATATCTGCGATGCAGCCCGAGAGATCAATGCCAAAAACGTGGTGTTCTCCCCGGAGGCCGACCGGGAGCTGCGGATGCTGGAGCAGGCGGTCACCGAGATCCTGCACCTGTCCGTGGGCGCGTTTGTCAACGGCGACCTGGAGTCCGCCGGCCGGGTGGAGCCGCTGGAGGAGATCATCGACGGACTGTGCGACGAGATGAAGCTGCACCATGTGGACCGCCTGCAAAAGGGCGTGTGTACCCTGAACCAAGGCTTTATCTTCAACGACCTGCTGACCAACTACGAACGCGTGGCGGATCACTGCTCCAACATTGCCGTGGCCATGATCGAGTTGGAGTCCGACTCCTTTGATACCCACGAGTACCTCAACAGCGTCAAGGCCATGAAGTCCGCATCCTTTGCCCGTTATTCCGCCGAATATCAGAAAAAATACACTCTGTGACGTACTTTTCCCGCCGGACCTCCGGCGGGAAAAATTTTTTAAAAATTTACGCAGAAAAAGAGGATTCCGGGCTTTTGCGGGGTATATATAAATATCACGGGAATTTCACGGAAAGGAGGCGCGGCCATGCCGTTTCCCCAGAGCTTTCTGGACGAGCTGATCGCCCGCAATGACATTGTGGACGTGGTGGGCTCCTATGTATCCCTGACGCCCAAGGGCGGCAGCTTCTGGGGCTGCTGCCCCTTCCACAATGAAAAGACTCCTTCGTTCCATGTGCTGCCGGACCGGCAGTTTTACCACTGCTTCGGCTGCAAAAAGGGCGGGGGCGTCATCAACTTCATCATGGACATTGAGAACCTGTCCTATCCCGATGCGGTGCGGTTTCTGGCCAAGCGGGCCAACATCCCGGTGCCGGAGGAGGCCAACGACGGCACGGAGAAACTCCGCCGCCGGATGCTGGAGCTGAACCGGGACGCCGCCCGGTGGTACTATCAGACGCTGCAGGGGCCCGACGGTCAGGCGGTCCGGGCATATCTGGAACGGCGGCGTATTCATCGGAAGATCGCCGTGCGCTTCGGCATGGGGGCGGCCCCCGACAGCTGGGACGCCTTGCTGACCGCCATGACCCAGAAGGGATACGGCAAGGACGAGCTGATCCGTGCGGGCCTGGCCGTCAGCGGAAAGAACGGACATCTTTACGACAAGTTCCGCAACCGGCTGATCCTGCCGGTCATCGACGTCCGGGGCGACGTGATCGGCTTCGGCAGCCGGGTGCTGGACAAGTCCGAGCCCAAGTACATGAACACCCCCGAGACCCTTACATACAGCAAGCGGCGGGTGCTGTACGGCCTGAACCTGGCCAAAAAGACCAAGCGGCCCAACATCATCCTGTGCGAGGGCAATCTGGACGTGGTGACCCTGCACCAGGCAGGGTTCGACAATGCCGTGGCCTCCATGGGCACGGCCCTGACGGTGGAACAGACCCGGCTCCTGTCCCGGTACACCAAGGAGCTGGTGCTGTGCTACGACAACGATAAGGCCGGAGCCCTGGCCACCCAACGGGCCCTGGAGCTGCTGAACCAGTCGGAGTTCAGCGTCCGGGTGCTGCGTCTGCCCAACCGGCTGGTGGACGGGGAATATGTGAAGCAGGACGCCGACGATTTTATCAAGCTCCAGGGCCCGGAGGCCTTCGAACGGCTTCTCAGCGGCAGCGCCAACGGCGTGGAGTTTCGCCTGAACGAGATCGCCGGGAAATATGACCTGCGGGACGACCAGGCCCGGGTGGCCTACGCCGAGGAGGTCAGCGCCGTGCTCTGCACTCTGGAAAACGCCGTGGAGCGGGAGGTATACACCACCCGGGCGGCGGAAACGGCGGGCCTGACGCCGGAGGCTCTGCGGATGGAGGTGCAGCGCGCCTTCAAGCGCAAGGCTGCCAAGGACAAGAAGGCCCGGGAGCGCCGGGAGCTGAACCCTGTGGTGTCGCTCCAGCCCCAGGAGCGTGGCCTGCGGTACGAGAATCTCCGCAGCGCTCTGGCAGAGGAGGGCGTCATCCGGCTGCTGCTGCTGGACGACGGCCTGTTTGGCCCGGCGCCGCCCATTCCGGCAGAGGAATTTTCCTCGCCGCTGCTGGGCCGGGTTTATGCCAGCCTGTGGGAGAGCCATATGGCCGGGCGGCCGATGACGGTGGCGTCGCTGAGCGGTGAGCTTACCGGCGACGAAATGAGCCACTTGACGGCGGTGGTGCAGAAGCCGGAGTCCCGCACAGGCGCGGAGCGGGCTCTGGAGGACTATTGCCGCGTCATTCATGAGGAAGCGCAAAAACGCGCCGCCGGGGCCGGGACAGACCCCCTGGCGGCAGCGGCGGAAAAATATAAAAACAAGAAGGGCTATGGAGGAAAGCACAATGACAGATAAAACCTATACCCGGCAGGAGCTCGAGGAGATGGCGGACCAGCTGCTGACCGCCGACGACAAGAAAAAGGCCGAAAAGACTGCCGACAAGAAGCCGGAGAGCGACAAGACCAACGACAAGACCAACGACAAGACCAACGACAAGACCCTGGAGGAAAAGCTCGGCAAGTGCCCTGCCGCTGCTCTGCTGGCCGGAAATGAGAAGCTCCGGGAGCTGTTCATCAAGGGCAAGAAGAAGGGCCGCCTGGAGCCGGCGGAGCTGTCCGAGGTGGTGGACGCCATGGACCTGGACGGCGACCAGATGGACAGCATCTATGACTCCCTGGCGGATCTGGGCATCGACATCGTCACCGAGGATTTCACCAACGACATCCCCGAGGACATGGAGCCCGCCATGGAGGAGATCGCCGAGATCGAGGAGGAGGAGCTGGTAGATCCCAACACCCTGGTGGACAGCTTCAACATTGACGATCCCGTGCGCATGTATCTGAAGGAGATCGGCAAGGTGCCCCTGCTGACCGGCGAGCAGGAGATCAAGCTGGCCACCGCCATGTCCGCAGGTAACACCGCCAAGGAGAAGCTGGCTCAGGTGGAGACCGGAGGACTGACCCTCACCGAGGAGGAGCTGGCTCAGGCCAAGGCGGACCTGAAAGCCGGAGAAAAGGCCAAAAAGCAGCTGGCGGAGGCCAACCTCCGGCTGGTGGTGTCCATCGCCAAGCGCTATGTGGGACGGGGCATGCTGTTCCTGGACCTGATCCAGGAGGGCAACCTGGGCCTCATCAAGGCCGTGGAGAAGTTTGACCACACCAAGGGCTATAAGTTCTCCACCTATGCCACCTGGTGGATCCGCCAGGCCATCACCCGGGCCATCGCCGATCAGGCCCGCACCATCCGCATCCCCGTCCATATGGTGGAGACCATCAACAAGGTCATCCGCGTATCCCGTCAGCTGCTTCAGGAGCTGGGCCACGATCCCTCTCCCGAGGAGATCGCCGAGGAGATGAACATGCCCGTGGACAAGGTCCGGGAGATTCTAAAGATCGCCCAGGAGCCCGTGTCCCTGGAGACCCCCATCGGCGAGGAGGAGGACTCCCATCTGGGCGACTTTATCCCCGACGAGGGCGCGTCCGAGCCCAGTGAGGCTGCCAGCTATACCCTGCTGAAGGAGCAGCTGGTGTCCGTGCTCAGCACCCTGACTCCCCGGGAGGAGAAGGTGCTGAAGCTGCGCTTCGGCCTGGAGGACGGCCGCACCCGCACCCTGGAGGAGGTGGGCAAGGAGTTCAACGTCACCCGCGAGCGCATCCGCCAGATCGAGGCCAAGGCCCTGCGGAAGCTCCGCCACCCCTCCCGCAGCAAGAAGCTCAAAGACTTCCTGAACTGAGGGGCCGGCCATGACGTTGGACTTTGACCGTATGCCCTCTCTGGTGCAGCCCCGGTTCAAGGGCGGCCAGGGGGAGGCCGAGACCCGCATCTTTCAGGACGGTATGGGCAAGATCCTGCGGCTGACGCTGGAGCCCGGCTCCTCCATCGGCCTTCATACCCACACCGACAGCTGCGAGGTCATGTATTTTCTGTCCGGTACCGGCGTGTGCCTGGACGACGGCGTGGAGACGGCGGTTTATCCCGGCCTGTGCCACTACTGCCCCCAGGGCCACAGCCACAGCGTTGTAAACACCGGCACGGAGCCCCTGGTGATCCTGGGCATTGTGCCCAGCGCAAAATAAGAGAAAGAATCGACGAATCATGGATCTGCAACAGTTTTTCAAGGAAAATCCCCGGGTGGCCATTGCCTTTTCCGGCGGGGTGGACTCGTCTTACCTGCTGTATGCCGCTCTGCGTTACGGCGCCCGGGTCCGGGCGTATTATGTGAATTCCGCTTTCCAGCCCCGGTTTGAGCTGGAGGACGCCCGGCGTCTGGCCGGGGACCTCCACGCCGACCTGCGGGAGCTGCAAGTGGACGTGCTGTCGTCTCCCACCGTGACGGCCAATCCGCCGGACCGGTGCTACCACTGCAAGCGCGTGATCTTCCGCACCATTGCCGCCGCAGCGGCGGAGGACGGCTTTCCGGTGCTGATGGACGGCACCAACGCCTCCGACGACGCCGGAGATCGCCCCGGCATGCGGGCTCTGCGGGAGCTGTCGGTGCGGTCGCCCCTGCGGGAGTGCGGCCTGACCAAGGACGAAATACGACGGCTGTCCCGGGAGGCAGGACTTTTCACCTGGGACAAGCCCGCATACGCCTGCCTGGCCACCCGGGTCCCCGCCGGGCAGCCCATTACCGCCCGGGACCTGGCCGTTACCGAGGCGGCGGAAACGTATCTGTTTTCCCTGGGCTTTACGGACTTCCGGGTCCGCCTGGCGGGCCGCAGCGCGAAAATTCAGCTGCCCGCCGCCCAGATGCCCCACCTGCTGGAGCACCGGCAGGAGATCCTGGACCGCCTGGGGCAGGACTACGACGCCGTATGGCTGGACCTGGAGGCAAGAGCATGAACAGCGAGATCCGCAAAATGCTGGAGGGCGTGCGCCAGGGGACCGTGTCCGTGGATGACGCGCTGCTGGCCCTGAAAAAGGAGCCCTTCACCGACATCGGCTATGCAAAAGTGGACCTGCACCGCGGCATCCGCCAGGGCGCGGCGGAGGTGATCTACGGCGCGGGAAAGACTCCGGCCCAGATGATCGGCATCATCGGCGTCATGCGCCGGCGGGGCCAGCGGACCATTCTCATCACCCGCCTGTCTCCGGAGGCGGCTCAGGAGATCGCCGCCGCATACCCTCTGGACTATCATGAGGATGCCCACTGCGGCATCATCGGCACTGTGCCGGAGCCGGACGGCATCGGCCGCATCGTTATCGCTACCGGCGGCACCAGCGATATTCCCATAGCGGAGGAGGCCGCCCTGACGGCGGAGGTCCACGGCAACGAAGTGCTGCGGCTGTACGATGTGGGGGTGGCGGGCCTGCACCGCACCCTGCACCATATGGACGATATCATGAGCGCGTCGGTGATCGTGGCCATCGCGGGAATGGAGGGGGCTCTGGCCAGCGTGCTGGGTGGTCTGGCGGATTGCCCGGTGATCGCAGTACCCACCAGCGTGGGCTACGGCGCGTCCTTCGGCGGCCTGTCGGCCCTGCTGTCTATGCTGAATTCCTGCGCCAGCGGCGTATCGGTGGTGAACATCGATAACGGCTTCGGCGCCGGGTATTTGGCCAGTATGATCAATCACATGGAGGGAAAGAAATGAGGACCCTGTATCTGGACTGCGGCATGGGCGCCGCCGGAGATATGCTGACGGCGGCGCTGCTGGAGCTGCTGCCCCAGCCCCACGAATTTGTCAAGCGTCTCAACGGCCTGGGTATTCCCGGGGTAACATACCGCCTGGAACGGGCGGAAAAGTGCGGCATCACCGGCTCCCGAGTCACCGTGACGGTGAACGGGGAAACGGAGCATGACCACGACCATGAGCACGACCACGACCATGAGCACGACCACGACCATGAGCACGCCCACCATCACCACAACGGTATGCACGAGATCGGCCACATTGTGGAGCGGCTCCCGGTGTCCGACCGGGTGCGGAGGGACATTCTGGCGGTATATGACGGCATTGCCCAGGCGGAGAGCCATGTCCATGGCGTGCCGGTGACGGACATCCATTTCCACGAGGTGGGCACCATGGACGCTGTGGCAGACGTGACGGCGGTGTGCCTGCTGATGGAGGAGCTTGCACCGGACCAGGTGATCGCCTCCCCGGTCCATGTGGGCAGCGGAACTGTCCGCTGCGCCCATGGTATCCTGCCGGTGCCCGCCCCGGCCACGGCATACATCCTCCGGGATGTGCCAATTTACGGCGGCGGGATCGACGGGGAGCTGTGTACCCCCACCGGTGCGGCTTTGCTGCGGCACTTTGTCACCCGCTTCGGCGATATGCCGGTGATGACCCTGCGGGCCGTGGGCTGCGGCATGGGCCACAAGGACTTTCCCCGGGCCAACTGCCTGCGGGCCATGCTGGGGGACACGGCGGCAGACATCGGCGACGTGTATGAACTGGCCTGCAATCTGGACGACATGACCGGCGAGGACATTGCCTTCGCTATGGAGCGTCTGCTGGAGGCCGGGGCGCTGGATGTGTACACCGTGCCCATTGGTATGAAAAAATCCAGGCCTGGCGTGATGCTGTGCGTTCTGTGCCGGGAGGAGCAGCGGGAGGAAATGGCCCGGCTGCTGCTGCGGCACACCACCACCCTGGGCGTCCGGGAGAGCCGGCACCGGCGCTATACCCTGTCCCGCACGGAGGAAACGGTGGATACACCCTGGGGCCCTGTGGCCCGGAAGCTGTCTCAGGGCTGGGGCGTCCGGCGGCAGAAGCCGGAATATGAGGACCTGGCCCGTATTGCCCGGGAACAGGACCTGCCCCTGGACCAGGTCCGTCAGCAGATCAGGTAAACAAAAAGCCTCCCCCATGGCATCGCCATGAGGGAGGCTTTCGCTATTTTTCCACCGCTTCCTGCCGCAAAAACGACACGAACTGCCGGGCTGCCAGGGAGACATATCCCTCCTTGGGCAGGAGGATGCCCATGCGCCGGGCCACCGGCGGCATCAGCCGTGCGGCATGGACCCGGTACGACGTGCGCTGCAGCAGCAGATGAGGCAGCACACTGACGCCCAGACCGCTTTCCACCATGGCCAGAATGGTGTAGTCATCCTTTACCCGATAGCCCACCCGGACCCCGGCCTGCCGCAGCTGCGGTTCCACCGGGGCATTGTCCTCCGGCTCCAGCAGGATGAAGCATTCCTCCCGCAGCTGCTCCAGGCTCAGCTCCTCCGCTCCGGCCAGGGGATGTTCCCGGGGCAGGATCACAGAATAGCAGTCCTCCAGCAGGGGCAGAAACGTCAGATCCTCGGTCCCCGGGTCGATCATCAGCCCCAGGTCCACGGTGCCCTCCCGGAGCCACTGATCGATATGGGCCACGTCACCCAGCTTCAGCTGAAACCGAATCTGGGGATACAGCTGCCCGAAGGCCTTCAGCCGCCGGGGCAGCCAGTGGCAGGACACGCTGGTAAAGGTGCCGATGGACACCGTGCCGCCCCGCAGGTCCCGAATCTGGTCCAGCTGGTCCAGAAGCACCAGCTCCTGGCGCACCAGCTCCTGCAAAGTCGGCAGCAGACACCGGCACTCCGGCGTGGGCATCACGCCCCGCTTGCCCCGAACAAACAAGGTCAGTCCGAACTCCTTCTCGGCGGATTTCAGAATCTGACTGACCCGGGCCTGGGTATAGTTCAGCTGCTCCGCCGTGCGGGTCAGGCTGCCGGTCTCGGCGATTTTGGTCAGGATGCGATATGTGTTGTCAGCCATAAGCTTTTCTCATGCTCCCCACGAAATATATTTATTTTACAGGATGCGCTTTATGCGGTATGATAAATTGGTTCCGCGAAAAGCGGAGTATTTTGTGGAATAGGGACAAGGAAGAAAGGAAAATCGCTATGAGCCAGTCTGTCATCGAGGAAACCCAGGCCCCGCCTGTCGGGGCCGAAGAAACCCACAAGGGACCCACCTGCTATAAAAAGGAGATCGGACCCGAAAACTTCATTTTCATCGTGCTGTTTGTGGCCTTTTTTGCGCTGTTTGCCGCCAAAATGGGCCTGGGCAACACCATCAACACCATGATCAACACCGCCTTTGTCCTTCTGACGGATACGGTGCTGTATCTGACGGCCCTGTGCGTCATCATGGGGGCCATTTCGGCGCTGTTTTCCGAGTTTGGCCTGGTGTCGCTGATGAACCGGATGCTCAACCCCTTCATGCGGCCGGTATACGGCCTGCCGGGGGCGGCGTCCGTGGGCGTGGTGACCACGTTCCTGTCGGACAACCCGGCCATTCTCTCCCTGGCCCAGGACCGTTACTTCAAAAGCCTGTTCAAGGCGTATCAGTTTCCGGCTCTGACCAATCTGGGTACGTCCTTCGGCATGGGCTTCATCGTGTGTACCTATATGATCAGCCTGTCCCCCGGCAAGGGGGTGAACTACACCGGCGCGGCCCTGACTGGCCTTCTGGGAGCGGTGGTAGGCAGTATCGTATCCACCCGGATCATGCTGGCATTTACCGCCAAGGTATACGGCCGGGAGCAGCCCATGATTGACGGCGGCACCCTGTCCCTGGGGGGCAAGCGGGTGCGTCCCGTCCGGGCCGGCGGCACCGGCACCCGCTTCATGTCTGCCCTGCTGGACGGCGGCATGGACGGCGTGAAAATGGGCGTGAGCATCATTCCCGGCGTGCTGGTTATCTGCACGGTGGTGATGATGCTCACCAACGGCCCGGCAGAGAGCGGCCTGTATACCGGCGCGGCCTATGAGGGCATCGGACTTCTGCCCAAGCTGGCGGATAAGCTCAGCTTTATCCTGACGCCGCTGTTCGGCTTCTCCTCGCCGGAGGGTCTGGCGGTGCCGGTGACGGCTCTGGGCGCAGCCGGTGCGGCCATCAGCCTGGTGCCCCAGCTGCTGGCCGAGGGGAAGGCTGCCGGCGGCGACATCGCGGTGTTTACCGCTATGTGCATGTGCTGGAGCGGCTATCTCAGCACCCATGTGTCCATGATGAACAGCCTGGGGTGCAACCATCTCATCGGTAAGGCCATCATCAGCCACACCGTAGGCGGCCTGTGCGCCGGCGTGGCGGCCCACTGGCTGTATGTGCTGTTCGCGCTGCTGTAAAGTCTACTGTATCTGTGGAAACGTGTCAAGAAAAATCGAGCCGGTCTTCGAACCGGCTCGATTTTTCTTGCTTTATACAGATCAGACCCTGGGCCTGCGCCGCACGCACAGAAGGGGGCAGACTACCAGCAGAGCCAGGGGGATGAGATAGGCATACAGGGAGCAGGTAACGGGGGTCCACAGGCGGGCCAGGGACAGGATGCCTGCCGCCCGCACGCCCACCAGCTCCAGGGCCGCCGGGCCCACCAGTCCGGCGCAGCATACCACCACGGCAGCGTTCACCGTCCGGCACAGGCTCGACAGCAGGCACCCGGTCATGGCGGCAGCCAGCAGCACCAGCAGCCGCAGCAGCAGGCATCCGGCCAGCCACTGTCCCACGGTGCAGTCTGCGGCCAGGTCTGCAAAATGGGCCACACTGCGCAGCGGGGCGGACAGGGCCGTCAGGCCGCTGTAATACGACGAGACCTGGTACACCTGCCGCAGGGTCAGGGTCAGCCATACCGCTGCCGCCAACAGGGCAGACAGGGTCAGCTTGCAGCGGGGCGCCCGGCGGCGGCCCCGGGGCGTGGTCTGCAGCAGCGGCAGCATCCGCTGCTGCCGCTCTCCGGCGAAGGTGCCTGCCGTCAGCAGCGCCACCGTCAGCAGTGCCGCCATGGACGGAATGCGCTGACTGCCGCCCACATCGCCGCCGCACAGAGTGAACATGGGTGCCGGATTCAGCACCCACAGGCCGGTATCCTGCTTTTCCAGGGCCTCGGCCTCCACGGCGGACAGGGCCGCCAGCTGGGTGGAGCGGATCTCGGACTCCGGCCAGCCTTCCACCTCCGCTATGCGGGCCCGGATGGCCCGGAGGGTGTCCTCCGTGGCAGGGCCCTGGAACTCATTCTGGAAGGCGGCGGTATCTGTGTCGTACAGGGACACGTCCGCCGTAGGAGCTGCGGCTGCCCGGAAGCACCAAAGGGCAAAGACCAGCAGCACCAGCAGTCCCTTATGATACCACAGGATTTTCTTGAACTCGAACCCCGTCAGGGTCAGCCGGCCGGAGGCCCGGGAAAACACGGGACGCAACCGGGCCGCCAGACGCTGGAACACGTTGGCTCCGGCCATGGGCCGGTGATGTCCGGCATAGACCACGGCTCCTGCCGCTGCCAGCACCAACAGCGCCGGCAGCAGGGCGGTACACAGCATGGCGCCGTTTACCGCCCGGCCCATCAGGTTGATATTCAGATAGTGCAGAAACGTCTTTTCCATGCCGACGAAGGAAAACACGTTGATGTACCGAAGGGCCACGATGGCATAGCTGTCCGGCACAAAGGCGAACAGACTGTATTCCACCGCCAGAAATGCGGCGGCGGCCACCATAGCCGTCTGCAAATGGTGGATCAGCTGAAGAATCAGCCACAGCAGCAGTCCCATCAGCCACATGCCAAGAGCTTTTAGCAGGCAATACGCCCAAAGCACCTGACGGAGCGTCAGCGGGTACGGAAAATTCTGAAAGATTTCGCTGGACTGGGCGGCGGCGGACAGGTCGCCCAGCCCGCCGTACAGCAGACTGTCGGTGACAAGGCCCGTCAGCATCAGAAGGGCTGTGCCCAATGCGGCGGAAAGGCCCAGAATCCCTACCCGGCGCAGGGCCAGCCATGTCCGGCCTCGGGGGCTGCCAAACACCAGGTAGCGCAGACTGCTGCGGCGCTCCTCCGTCAGCCGCAGCACCGTTACCAGCATCCACAGCAGGATGCACACGGACAACACACCGTCCTGCAAGAAATTCTCCAGTCCGGCAGTCTCCGTCAGGGTCAGGGACACATCCGTGCTGCGGGGAAAGTCCCGGTCCGTTTTCTTCACGTTTTCCGCATGGAATTTTCCGGCGCTGCTGTCCATGAAAATGGACAGGGTGGGCATGTTGGCGGCATTTTCGTGGATGGTATCCAGATATCCGGGGTACGCCGCCAGGTAGTCCAGCTGCTGCCGGAGGGTCTGCTGGGCCTGCTGCCGGGCGGTAAATTCTACCTGGGCCCGGTCGCTGAGATCATATGCCATGGCTGCCGCCTCATAATCGTCGCCCAGCACCTGCCGGGCCTGATCCCGGTATAGCTCCAGCAGGTCCGGGTCATCCGTGCTGCGCCAGAGCAGGGCCGTCATATAGCGGCGGCTCTCCGCCTCCATCTGAGACAGGGCGGCAGACGGGTCCGGGCTGGCTGCCAGCTGAGCCACGGTCTGCCGATAGGCGGCGGCAAAGCCGGGGGCGTTGTGATGGTCCACCCGGTGGAAAAACACCACCGCCGCCATCAGCACCAGCAGCCACAGCAGACTCCTGCGGGAGAAAACACGCCTGCACTCACGCATGGGGATGCAGCCGCCGGATATAGGCGTCCTCCAGGTTGGCCGCACCGCAGCCGCGGATAAATTCCTCCGCCGGGGCGTCTGCCAGCAGGACGCCGTGGTGCAGCAGCAAAATCTCACTGGCAATGGATTCCACGTCGCCGGTGATGTGGGTGGTGATAAGGACGATTTTGTCCCGGCCCAGCTGCCGGATATACTCCCGCAGGCGCACCCGCTCCTCCGGATCCAGTCCGGCGGTGGGTTCATCCAGCAGCAGGACCTTGGGTGCGCCCAGCAGGGCCTGGGCCAGCATCACCCGCTGGCGCATGCCGCCGGAAAAGCCGCCGACCCGGCGGTGGGCCGCGTCCCACAGGTTCACCACCTGCAGCAGCTCCCGAAGCTGTTCCCGGGCGGCCCGGGGCCTCAGCCCCTTCAGCTGGGCCATGTACAGCAGGAATTCCCAGGCGGTCATGTCGTCATACATCCCCTGGCTCTGGGGCATGAAGCCCAGCACCTGCCGGAACGCCGGCCCCATGGACAGAATGTCTGTTCCGTCGAAGGCGATGGTCCCCACCTGGCGGGGCAGCAGGTCGCAGATCAGGTGGATGAGGGTGCTTTTCCCCGCGCCGTTGGGGCCCAGCAGGGCCGTAATGCCGGGGGTGAAGGTGTGGGTAAAGTCCGTCAGGGCTTTCTTGTCCCCGTAGGAATGGGACAGGGCGTGAATGGTCAGTTCCATATTATCCGTGGCTCCTTGCCGTGGGGTCCACCAGCTGGATCAGCTCCAGACGGTCCAGGTGGTGGGGGTCGATGTAGTGGGTGATGGTCCCGCCGTCGGCGGAGAAGTAAATGGCGTTGGCGGTGGTGTATTCCAGGAAGGGAAAGTATAGCCCTATCCGTTCTTGCTCAACCTTCCCCAGAAGCTGGTAATGCCGGTCCAGGGCCCAAAGGGTGCGCTGCGTGAATTCCTTGGAGTCCGAGGTGCGCATGAAGATATAGTCCTTGGTGTAGCTTACCTCTGCGCAGTAGACATCCATGGGAAATTTTACGGACTCCTGATTGGTGGCTTTGTCGTATTCACAGAGTCCTACACCGGCGCGAAAATAGTGCAGCACTCCATCCAGATTCACGATCTGACTGCTCATCTCATCCCAGTCCTCAAATACCCGCTCGATGCGCCCGGTTTCCAGGTTGCCTTCTGCATAGGCGCGCTTTTCGGTGTTTGCCTGGGGCAGGGGAAAGTAGAGGTACCCGTTGCTGACAGACACATCCTCCGATGGCCACTCTGTGTGAAGCGGGATATCCTCCTGAAACAGCCGGGTGGTCGCTCCGGTTTCCAGCTGGATCTTGTAAACCGGCAGCGCATAGTCCGGGTCGGCCTGCGGCGGCATGGCCACGTAGATTAAGAAGCCGTTATCAAAGAAGTAACTGCCGCCTAAATGACTGGTCCCATTGGGCTCAAACTGCTTGGGCAGGTCAACAATCTCCCGGTGATTGGTGGCATCCATATCCATTTGAATCAGGGTGAACTCCTGATTATTATCCTGTACCCCATACAAGTGACCGTTGTAGTACCCAAGAGCAATGTCCATGTATGCATTGCAATTGGTGTCCTCATGCTTGCATTCAGGCTTATTGCATAGGATGTGGAAATCATGACTGCCCGGCTCAGCAAAGCGGATCAGGTAATCCCGCAGGGGATTCATACAGTAATTCCCTTTTTCAGTCTCTATGAAAAAGACGTCTATGTCCTGATACCGATACGCTCCCGGTTGGACCTCGAAGTCTGCGGCGGTGGGTGCGGCGGGTTTGGCGGCGCAGGCGGTGAGGGCGAGGGCCAGAGCGAGAAGCAGCGAGGGGAGAAGGCGTCGTTTCATCAGAAGAACTCCTTTCTGCGGCGGGCGATATCGGATAAACCCATTATAGCAGATGGATTTATCCGGTGTCAACTGTGAGTTAGCCGTGGGCTCTGGCATTGCTGGTGTCCGGCATCGGAAGGAGCTCCAAGTTGGACAGATCGCTGGTGTCGATATAGTGGGTGATCTTTCCGTTGAGCCAGAAGTAGATGCTGTCTGCCGTGATGGCATACGGCTGGGGGAACCATCTGCCGATCTTTTCCTGCGGGGCCTTTCCCAGCAGGTTATAGTCCCGGTCCAGCACCCAAAGCGTGCATTGCTCAAAGTCCTCGGTATCCGTAGACCGCACCAGAATATAGTTCCGGGTATAGCAGGGGTTCGCTGTGTATGTATCCATAGGGAAGCGGACCGTTTCCACGCCTGTGGCCCTGTCGTATTCACACAGGCCGGCATCCGCCTTGAAGTAATACAGAACGCCGTCCTGCTCCATTGCCCCACTGTTGCGATCGCTCCAGTCGGGAAGGGTTGCTTCCACCCGGCCTGTTTTCAGGTTCCCCAGGGCATAGGTGCATTCACCGGTGACTCCGTTGGCTATCTTAAAGAAGAAGTCATCCCCGCAAATATTCACATATGAGCTTCCGTAGGAATAAGTGAACAGCGGGATATCCTCCTGAAACAGCCACCGGCCCTTTCCGGTTTCCAGGTCAAACTGATAGATAGACATGGCCCATTCCGGGTCCGTTTCGATGGCGTCGTACATATAAAACAGAGAGCCGTTGTGGAACAGCAATTCGCCGCTGGCGTGCCGTGCGCCATCCACAGCTGTCAAAACCGGCAGCTGCCCCACCTCCCGATGGTTGGCGCCGTCCATATCCATGCGCTGTACTACCGGACCGTTGTCTCCGTAGGTGGTGGTGTAAAGATGCCCGTTCCAGTATCCCAATCCATAGTCGGTGTATGCATTGCAGTTCTCGCCGCCATGTCCGCAGTTGGGCTTATTGCACAGGGGGTAGAAGCTCCGGCTGCCCGGCTCGGCGAAGCGGATGATTTGATCCCAGCCCAGGTAATACTGCCCCTGCTCCGTCTCCACAAAAAAGTCGCCCATGTCCTGATACCGGTATTCCCCCGGTTGGACCTCGAAGTCCGTGGCGGTGGGGACGGCGGGTTTGGCGGCGCAGGCGGTGAGAGGGAGAGCGAGGGCCAGGGCGAGAAGCAGCGAGGGGAGAAGGCGTCGTTTCATAAGAAGAACTCCTTTCTGCGGCGGGTGACACCAGATAAACCCATTATAGCAGATGGATTTATCCGGTGTCAACTATGAGTTAGCCGTGGCTCCTTGCCGTGGGGTCCACCAGCTGGATCAGCTCCAGACGGTCCAGGTGGTGGGGGTCGATGTAGTGGGTGATGGTCCCGCCGTCGGCGGAGAAGTAAATGGCATTGGCGGTGGTGTATTCCAGGAAGGGGAACCGCAAACCGATCTTCTCCAGTTCCAGCTTTCCCAGAAGATTGTAGTCCCTGTCGTATGCCAGCAGGACGCACTGATTGAAATCGGCAGAATCCAGCGTCCGCAGGAAAATATAATCCTTGGTATAAGACACGTTTGCATAATATACATCCATGGGGACCTTCACCGTCTCCGTGCCGGTGGCCTTGTCGTATTCGCACAGGCCGACTCCGGCGCGGTGATAGTACAGCACGTTGTCGAAGTTTACTACAGCACTGTTCATCTTATTCCAATCCTCAAAAACAAGCTCAATGCGCCCGGTCTCTAAGTTGCCCTCTGCAAATGCATACTCCGATGCTTTCGCCTGAGGCATGGGGAAATAGATATATCCGTTGCTGATGGACACACCGTCTGCTGGCCAGATGGTGTGGAGCGGGATATCCCCCTGAAACAGCTGTGTGGTCTCCCCGGTTTCCAGCTGGATCTTGTAGACCGGCAGCGCATAGTCCGGGTTCGATGTGGAGGGGAATGCCAGGAAGATGAGATAGCCGTTGTCGAAGAAGTAGCTGCCGCCGCCGTTGAAATTACCGCTGAGGTCCTTCTGCTCGGGCAGTTGGGTGATGACCCGGTGATTGGTGCCGTCCATGTCCATCTGGATCAGCTCAAAGTGATCCTGAAGCGTGACACCGTAAAGATGGCCGTTGTAATATCCGAAGGCCACCTCTAAAAACGCGTTGCAGTCTGCGCTGGCGTGGCCGCAGTTGGGCTTATTGCACAGGACGTGGAATTCGTGGCTGCCGGGCTCGGCAAAGTGGATCAATCCGTCTCCCGACGGGTTCATGTAGTAGTTGCCCTTCTCTGTTTCCACGAAGAAAATATCGACGTCCTGATACCGGTATTCCCCCGGCTGGACCTCGAAGTCCGTGGCAGTGGGGGCGGCGGGTTTTGCGGCGCAGGCGATGAGGGCAAGGGCCAGCATCATGCATATAAAAAAGAGCATTTTTTTCATAATATCTCCTGTGATTTTCATGTTTGACATCCAGTCTTTTCACGGTGTGTTTGTGGGTACAGGCGGTGGACCATGGCATCCCTCCTTATGGCGTGGGGGCGGCTTCTGTCCGCGGGAAATGGCTGCATGCGCACGGCCCAGAAGAAACCCCTCTAATATCTAAACGCCTGAAACAGCAATTTGCAACAGAGTTTCCATAAACTTTCTAAAATTTTGTTGAATTAAACATATTGCGAGGGACGAAGTTGTGAATAAAAGCAAGAAAATTGAGGCGTGTACAAGTCGGAGACTATACAAAGTCCCGCATCTGCTTTATGCAGAGTTGAAAAATCCAGACGGGGACGCTATACTCTATGGCATTACCATTGGCCATACCAACATCTCCGAGCATCTTCCCGCCCCTATGGACGCGGAGACCTTCAAGGAGACCATGGTGCGCCACATCATGAACGGCAGCACCGACACCTATACCGTCACGCCGGGGGACGACGCCCTCTGCGCCGCGCTGCTGGGCTGTCCCTATGAGCGGGGTGCGGTGCTGGAAGCCCTCCAAAGCCACGGCATCGACGGGGCGGTATACCGCATTTCCGCCCAGGAGCTGGCGTCGGTGGTGGTGGACTGATCTCACTGTGCGCATTTGACCGGTCACAACATCGCCTACCGATGGTTTTGCGGATTTGAACTGGATGACACCATCCCAAATCACTCCACCGTATCAAGAGAAAGCTGGATCAATGTAGAAATAGAAGTTGAACAGAGTATGCAAAGCTATCTCGATTCTTTGGATGAAGAGCTTTCCAATCAGCCGGGCTTCAAAAAGACGCCAACAAAAATTGCACGGAAGTGCCGTACCACCAGCCAAACAGATCCAGACAGCGGTTATATCAATCACGGCAGCAAACGCGGCATCGGGTATCTGATGGAAGCAACTGTGGACTGCAAACACGGCATTTTAACAGGTGTTGATGTATATTCTGCCAATGAGAAGGAAAGCCCTCTGGTCTTGCGGCATTTGGAACGGCAAATCAATCTTGGCATCCCAATGAGCCGGCTTGCTCTGGATCGCGGATATGAGACAGGTGCTGTTCACCGGGGGCTTGAACTTCTGGGCATTACCGGATATATCCCCGCAATTCAGTTCTCCAATCCACCTGAGAAATATGGATTCTCCTACGATCCACAACTCGACGCATTCATCTGTCCGGAAGGAGTTCCTCTTACATACCACAGGCTAAATTGCAGCAAATCGACGGGCAAATATCTGCGTTGCTACCAAGTCGAGGGCGATGTCTGTATGCACTGTCCAAAACGGCCGAGCTGTTTTGACAAGGCTGGAATTCGGCGCAGAGTGCTGGCCAGCAGTTGCTATCCGGCATTTTTCAGAGGGCATCAGCGCGTGGGAACTCCAGAATACCTTGCCATGATGCGGCTTCGTAAAATCTGGGCCGAGGGCAGCTTCTCCGTCTTGAAACGGGAACACTGTATTTCAAGGATTCGAAAAAGGGGCATTCTTGCAGCTACGGAAGAATGCCTCCTTGCCGCCATGGCCCTAAACCTCAAGAGGATGGTAAATGCCATCTTTCGCTATCCCCAAATTTACTGTTCTGCTGGAACCACTGTGGGTTTCAGCAGAATTTTTGCTTTTGTCAACAGGTCCAATAAGTTGCGCAAATTGGAAAATGCATAAAAGAAGACATAGCTTGCAGGCTCTGGTAGAATGAAGTTACCACACAAAC
>OLGL01001078.1_pt1 | contig 29360 bp, 21 predicted proteins | sample 1605041 | NCBI WGS metagenome assembly OLGL01 (sample SAMEA3888905, study PRJEB22519) | human gut metagenome | biome: human gut; feature: human-associated habitat; material: faeces | place: Denmark | collected 2010 | reverse complement strand
GGACCGGCCTTGTGCCGCGCTTCCCGACTTTGATCGTCTGCTGCTTTGTGCTGGTGGCGGCGCTGCTGCTGTTTATCTCGGGCATCATCCTCTCGAGCCAGCTTGCCAAGGATGCCCGCGACTTTGAGTTCCAGCTGCAAACCGTGCATCATTGGCACAGTGAAAAGAAATAAGCCTTCCCCCGAGGGGGAAGGTGGCCGAGGCCCCGCCCGAGGCCGGATGAGGGGCAAGCCTGCGGCAGCCGCCCGTTTACGGGCTTTCTCCGTAAGCTCTCCCCTCATCAGTCACCTGCGGTGACAGCTTCCCCCTCAGGGGAAGCCCTTTTGCCCCAGCCCGCAAACCGGGACACCCGGTCTGCGGGCTTCTTGCTTTTTGGGGCGCAATGGGCTATAATAGTTTTATATGTGCGCCCTGCACATACTACGTACAACAAAGAGGGACTATCAAGGGAGTATATACATTATGACGAAAATTGCCGCATCGATCCTGTCGGCTGATTTTGCCAACCTGAAGCATGACTGCACCCGCCTGTTGGAGGCCGGTGTCGACCTGATGCACTTTGACGTGATGGACGGGCACTTTGTACCCAATATCAGCTACGGCGCGCCGGTGCTGAAATGCCTGCATGCCGCTATGCCCGACGTCTACTACGACGTTCACCTGATGATCAGTGACCCGGCCCGCTACGCCGCCGACTTTGCCAGGGCAGGGGCCAGCCTCATCACCTTCCACCTCGAAGCTGTGCCGGACACAGCAGAGGAGGTCATCGCCGCTATCCGCGCTGCGGGCTGCCAGGTCGGCATCAGCATCCGCCCCGGCACACCGGTGGAAGCTGTTTTCCCGTATCTGGGCGTTGTCGATCTGATCCTGGTCATGAGCGTGGAGCCCGGTTTCGGCGGGCAGAAGTTCCTCCCCACCACCCCCACGCGCATTGCCGCCATCTGTGCCGAGCGCACCCGCCGCGGCTGTGATACCCTGATCGAGGTGGACGGCGGCATCAACACCGAGACCGGCCCCCTGTGCATCGCTGCCGGGGTCGACTGGCTCGTAGCCGGAAGCTCGCTGTTCCATGCCATGGATCCTGCCGCTGTGGTAAACGTCCTGCACAGCAAGTAAAGGAGCTTTTTCCCTATGCCCAATCGTAAAAAAGTTGAACGCAGCGCGAACTACAGCTACTACAGTGACCTGCTGTGGTGCACAGTCCCGCTGATCGGCATGTCGTGGTATTACTACGGTGCGCGCCCGGTGCTTTTGCTGCTGGCCGCACTGCTGACCGCCTACCTGTGCGACTGTGCCCTGGCCCCGCTGCACGGCACGGGCTACCAGTCCCATGAGCCGTCCAGTGAGTGCTTTGCCGCGCTCATCGCGCTGCTGATGCCTGCCAGCATCTCGTATCCCATCGTCATTTCCGCCGTCATCGTCGCCGTGCTCGTCAAGGAGGCGTTCGGCGGCGAGGGCCACTATCCGTTCCATCCCGCCGCCGTCGGCGTCGTCGTGGCCGGTATCTCGTGGCCGCAGGACGTCTTTTCGTACCCCATTCCCGGCACGCAGCTGCCGCTGTTCGGCAGCGTGAACACCACTCTCGTCGAGGGCATGAACGCCACTCTGCGGGATGGCGGTCTGCCCAGTGCCAGCACGATGAACCTGCTGACCGGCAACGTCTCCGCCGCCATGGGCACCAGCGCAGCGCTGGTCGTGATGGCCTGCGGGCTGTTCCTGCTTGTGCGCGGGCACATCAAGCTTTCTGTCGTTATTCCGTTCTTTATCTTTGTCATCGGCCTGCCGTGGTTCTTCCCGAATCTGAACGAGCTGCCGACCTTCAGCCTGCCGTGGGAATATATCCGCCAGCGCTTCTATCTGGAAAAATATGTCGTCCTGTCCGGCACGGCACTGTTCACCGGCCTGTTCCTGGTCTGTGAGCCGGTCACGATGCCGGACCGCCGCATGAGCCGCATCATCTACGGCGCGGCGCTGGGCATCATGACCTATGTGTTCCGCGTGTTCAGCCCGTATGAGTGCGCGGCCTGCTGTGCGCTGCTGATCGTCAGCTCCATCCCCGAATGGCTCGACCTCATCAGCCACCGCACCGAACGCATCCGCTTTATGAGAGAGGAGGAGCAGCGCCTTGCCAATTCAACAAAACCCGAATAAGCGCCGGGGCGAGGAGCGCTCCGAGACCTTAATTATCCCGCACATCACCAGGGAGATGCTCGAGGTCGCCCGCGCCATGGCGGAGAAGGGTGCCTCCCGCGCCGAGATCGAGGCCGCCCTTGCCGCCATGCAGACCGGCAAGGCGCCCGCCGCCCCGGCGGCCCCTGCACCGGAAAAGCAGCCCGGCGCACCGCAGCATCTGGCGGCGGCAGTCTCCGGCGGCGCGGACAGCATGGCGCTGCTGCTCTTGCTGCGGCAATTGCAGCCGAGGTTCGGCTATATGCTTTCTGCCTGCCATGTGAACCACGGTCTGCGCGGGCAGAGCGCCGACCGGGACGAGGCCTTTGTGCGGGCGGAATGCGCCCGCCTGAGCGTGCCGCTGCGGATGTTCCATGCGGCAGAGCTGGCCTCGCCCCCGGCACACGCCGGGGAGGACTGGGCGCGCCGTCTGCGCTACACGGCCTTTGCGCAGCTGCAAGGGCAGGGGATAGATGCCATCGCTACGGCCCATACTGCAAATGACCAAGCCGAAACGCTGCTGCTGCGGCTGGCGCGCGGCACCGGGCTGCACGGTGCGGGTGGCATCCGGCCAAGGCGCGGATGCTACCTGCGCCCGCTGCTCTGCCTGAGCCGCGCCGAGACCGAGGCCGTCTGCCGGGCAGCAGGACAGCCGTGGGTCACCGATGAGACCAACGACACCGATGCCTACGCCCGCAACCGGCTGCGCCACAGCGCCCTGCCTGCGCTGGAAAGCACCAACGCGGCGGCAGTGCAGAATCTGGCACGGTTCTGTGAAAAGGCCGCGCGGGTGGATGCCTATCTTGCCGCCGGGGCTGCAAAGCTTCTGGCGGCGGCACGCCTGCCCGGTGCAGAACCGGCGTGGCAGCTGACACCCTTGCAGGCGGCAGACCCGCTGCTGCTGGAAACTGCGATGCACAGCCTTGTGGCTCCGGTGCGGGACGCAGAGGAAAAATATGTGCAGCTGCTGTGCGCCGTGGTGCGGCAGGGCAGCGGTGCAGTACAGCTGACCGGACAGGTGCGTTTTTGCGCCGGGAACGGCTGTCTGCGGCAGGAAATGCTGCCGGACGCGCTGCCCCGGCAGCTGGAGAGCGCGCCGCAGCAGGTGCCTTTTTTGCCCAAAAAACAGCCGGAATTCCGGCTGCGCGGGGGCTGGAAGGGGACTGCGGAGCTGTTAAGAGCCGATTTTGAAGAAAAAATACAAGTCGTTCATAAAAAAGACTTAAAAAATCGGGCGGATTATGCTAGAATAACTACGTTGTACACTGGCCTTGTGCTGCGTGCCCGACAGCCGGGAGACCGCTTCCGGCCTGCGGGGCGGGGTTTGAGCAAGCCACTGCGAAAGTGGATGAACGAGGCCGGTGTCCCGAACGAACTGCGGGATACGCTGCCGCTGCTTGCCAGCGGAAGCGAAATTTTATGGGTGTGTGGAGAAGGCTTTGCCGATGGCCTTGCACCGGACACGGAAAGCAGATGGATCCTGCACTTGGATGCAGAGATCGAAACACAGGAGGAAAAAACAAATGAGTATGCACGATGATATCAAGACCATTCTGGTCAGCGAAGAGCAGCTGAAGGCCAAGGTGGCAGAGCTGGGCGCTCAGATCAGCCGGGATTATGCCGGTAAAAATCTGGTGCTGGTGTCCATCCTTAAGGGCTCGGTGGTCTTTATGGCCGACCTGATGCGGGCTGTGAGCATCCCCTGCAATATCGACTTTATGGTGGTCTCTAGCTACGGCGGCAGCAACACCACCACCAGCGGTCTGGTCAAGATCATCAAGGATCTGGACGGTGATCTGTCCGGCAAGGATGTGCTGATCGTGGAGGATATTCTGGACACCGGCGTTACCCTGTCCAACCTTGTGCCCATGCTCAAGATGCGCAACCCGAACTCCGTTAAGATCTGCACCATCCTTGATAAGCCCAGCCGCCGCAAGGCCGACATCCAGCCGGATTACGAGGGCTTTCAGGTGCCGGACGAGTTCGTGGTGGGCTATGGTCTGGACTACGATGAAAAATACCGCAACCTGCCCTATGTCGGCGTGCTGAAGCCCGAGGTCTACACGAAGTAACCTGTCCATTATAAAAATCCAGAACTGGAGTTGATTTTTTTGCAACCGAAGAAACCCCGTTTCAATCCGCTGGTGATCGCCATTGTGCTGGCAGCCGTGCTGATGGTGTGGTCGGTGCTGGGCGGCACCGGCGGCAGCGCCAGCGGCTCCTCTATGGCTTATTCCACGGTGGTACACTATTTTGAGAGCAATCAGGTCACCAAATTCTCGCTGGATCTGAATACCGGCGTGATCACCATGACCCTGAAGGAGGGTGCACAGGAGCTGCCCAACGCTGCCGAACAGACCACCACCCAGTCCACGGGCGGGCTGCTTTCCGGCCTGCTGTCCTCCTCTTCCTCTGCCCCCACCGGGGTAAAGAAGAACGATGACGGCACCGAGACGGTCAGCTATAAGCTGCCCTACGCCCGGATGTTCGTGGACCATGTGTCGGACTACATCGCCCAATACGATGCAGCCAACCCCGATGCACCCATGGTGTACGACTATGTGCCCGCCAAGGAAACCATCCCCTGGATGGAGATTTTGTTCTATCTGGCTATGCTGGGCTGCACAGGTTTCCTGCTGTTCTCCATGATGCGCGGCGGTGCCGGTGGCGGCGGCATCATGAACGTAGGCAAGGCCAAGGTGAAGGACGAGCACGAGAACAAAAAGACTGCTACCTTTGCCGATGTGGCCGGTGAGGACGAGGAAAAAGAGGAACTCAAGGAAGTTGTGGAGTTCCTCAAGAGCCCGGATAAGTTCAATACGCTGGGTGCCCGCATCCCTCACGGCGTGCTGCTGGTGGGCCCTCCGGGTACCGGTAAGACCCTGCTGGCGCGTGCTTGTGCTGGTGAAGCCGGGGTGCCCTTCTACTCCATCTCCGGCTCTGACTTTGTGGAGATGTACGTTGGCGTGGGTGCATCCCGCGTGCGCGATCTGTTCGATAAGGCCAAAAAGACCATGCCCTGCATCATCTTTATTGATGAGATCGATGCTGTGGGTCGTCAGCGCGGCGCAGGTCTGGGCGGCGGTCACGATGAGCGCGAGCAGACCCTGAACCAGCTGCTGGTGGAGATGGACGGCTTTGAAGCCAACGACGGCATCATCGTCATGGCCGCTACCAACCGCGCCGACATTCTGGATAAGGCGCTGCTGCGCCCCGGCCGCTTTGACCGTCAGGTCTATGTGGGTCTGCCGGATGTCAAGGGACGCGAAGAGATCCTGAAGGTGCACACCCGCAACAAGCCCCTTGCACCGGACGTCTCCCTGAAGGTCATTGCCCAGCGTACCGCCGGTTTTGCCGGTGCAGACCTTGAGAACCTTGTCAACGAGGCCGCGCTGCTGGCAGCCCGCCGCAACCGCAAGGCCATTACCATGGAGGACATCGAAGAAGCTTCCATGAAGGTGATGGCTGGCCCCGAAAAGAAGAGCCGCGTGGTCACCCCGGAGGAGAAAAAGCTCACCGCCTACCACGAGGCCGGTCACGCTGTGGCAGGCTTCTACTGCAAGCACCACCCCCGCGTGCACGAGATCACCATCATCCCGCGCGGTCAGGCCGGCGGCTACACCATGTATCTGCCCGAGAAGGATCGCAGCTATGTGACCAAGGGTGAAATGTTTGAGGACATCGTGTCCAGCCTGGGCGGCCGCGTGGCCGAGCAGCTGATCTTGGAGGACATCTCCACCGGTGCTTCCAACGACCTGCAGCAGGCCACCAACATCGCCCGCCAGATGATCACCCGCTACGGCTTCTCCGAGCGTCTGGGCCCCGTGGTCTACGGCACCTCGCAGGAGGAGACCTTCCTTGGCCGCGACTTGGGTCAGGGCAAGGGTTACAGCGAGACCACCGCTGCCGAGATCGACAGCGAGACCCGTGATATCATCGACGAGGCTTACGAGACCTGCCGCCGCACCCTGACCGAGCACATCGACCAGCTCCATGCGCTGGCAAAGGCTCTGATGGAGCGCGAAAAGCTCAACGAGGAGCAGTTCAACACCATTATGGCCGGCGGCACCCTGCCCCCCTGCGAGGACGCAAAGCCCGAGCAGGCACAGCCCGACCAGACCGTGCAGCCTGCCCCGGTGCAGCCCGCAGAGCCTGCCCAGACCGCTGAGCGCGCCGAACCCGCCGAGCAGGCCGAGCCTGCCCAGCCGGAAGTGCCGCAGCCGGATGCCCCGGAGCAGCAGGACTAAGCTTTTTTTAGGAAAGGAGCGAGCATCGTGGAGGAAAATTTTAACCCGGTCGCCCAGACCCGTGCAAACTATTATACCCCCGGCAGCCCGGTGCAGTTCGTCTGCGTGGAACTGCTCAAGGGGGATGTCAGCGGCGAGCACGCTGTCTGCCTGACCTTCAAGAATATTTCCCGCGTGACCCTGACCGCACTGGAAATCCACTTCAAGTGCAAGGGCGTGGACGGTGTGATCCTGTGCGAGGACAAGTTCGAGTACCGGGATCTGCAGGTAAAGCCCGGCGAGCTGTTCGGGCAGGACGATGCCGTGTTCATCACGGCAAAGGCGATCACCAGCGTGGATGTTTCGCTGTGCAATGTGTACAACGGCAAGCGTGTGGTGCATCTGGACGGCATCAAGCGTGTGCGTCTGCCTGCGCCCCGCCGTCTGGCCCCGGAGCTGCAAAAGGCGCTGGAAGCCCGCATGAACCGCACCGGGCTCAAGTATCAGCCGCAGGTGTTCGAGAACGGATGGTACTGCGCCTGCGGTGCCTTCCACCCCACCGAGGAGGATACCGTTTACTGCTCGGAGTGCGGCTGTGACCGCATTCTGCTGCAGAACGCGCTGAACACCCTGCTGCAGCCCGCCGCCCCGGCAGATGAGATGGAAATGCCCCTCAGCGCCCCGGCGGCTCCCGCAGCGTCTGCTGCGGTGGAGGAGCCTACCCGCATCGTGGGTACAGCTCCTGCCGCCCCGGCAGCGCCCGCAGAGGAGCCCACCCGGGTCATGGGCGCAACGGTTTACCAGCCGAAGGAAGCCCCCGTCCAGCCCATCTCGGAGCCTACCCGGGTGCTGGATGCCCCCGCCCGCGCACCGTATTCCGGCGCTGCTGTGGCAGACGAGGGCACCCGCGTGATGCCCGCCGCCGCCCGCCGTCCGGCTCCGGCTCCGGTGCGTCAGCCCGCGCCTGTGGAAGAGGACGAGGAGTACGAGGACAGCCGGGACAGCGTGGCAGAAGCGCTGATCCGCTGGGTGCCGCCCATTACGGCCATCCTGTGTGCAGCCATTGCGCTGTGCGGCTTTGTGTACTACCAGTTCGTGCTGTAAAATAAACTATCCCGGCGGAGGGGGCAGCGTGCCTTCTCCGCCTTTTGTGTGCATTGCACAGAAAGGAAATACCATGCCGGAACAAGCTTTACAGGTGGCTTTTGAGATCAAGACCGCCTGCGATGAGATCAGCCGCCGCCTGCTGCGCTGGCACTGGGAGCGCAAGCCCGGGGCACACAGTCTGGATGCACTGCTGGAGCATATTGCCGCCCGCAAGCAGGAAAGCCCGGATTACTACGACCGTATGCCGGACCTTACCGGCAAGACCAGCTGGCAGCAGCTGGACACCACCCTGTGTATGCGGGTGCTGCTGGACCCGGAGACCGATGCCGCCCGCCCGCTGGATCTGCTGGGCAACACGGCGCACCCCTCTGCCGCCCGCCATGCCTGCAACGCCATCCGCACCGCCCGCAACGAAGCTGCCCACGCGGCGGTTGCAGCGGACGGCGCACAGGCGGCGCTGCTGTTCAACGAAGCCATCGAGGCGCTGGAGGAGGGCTACGCCGGTACCGCCTTTAAAGAAAATGAGCTGGCGCAGTATTACCGCGAAGCCGAGGACTACCTGAGCCGATGCAGCGAGGGCAAACCCCTTAAAGTGCGCCAGAGCAGCCCGCAGAACGCACAGCAGGGGAAGGCTGCCGCACGCAGCAAGCCCCGCGATACCCAGCAAACCCGCAACGCCAAAAGTACCGCCGGGCGGCAGAATACCTCTGCCCGCAGCCGCAGCACCGGTACAAAACAGAGCCGCAGCACGGCATCCCGCAGCAAAAAGCAGCAGACCGGCGGCGAGAGCAGGGTGGCGCTGGGCATTATTCTGGCGGCGCTGGTGCTGGGACTTATCGCACGCGCCATCAGCATGGGACTTGTGTAATTGCAATGTTTTGCGATTCTGGCGGTAAATTGGAAAGCAAAAACGTTTGTGCTGTACAAAACAACCAAAAAAACAGCAGACTGTCCCGCAGAAAAACGGTCATTGCACCTCTTGCGGGAAATGTGAAACGGATTTATAATAAGCATGAAAACGTTTACACATTGCCACCGAAGAGGGAACGGAGAAAATACCCCATGACCATCAGTGATATTGCAAAGCTGGCAGGTGTTTCCAGCGCTGCGGTCAGCCGCTATCTGAACGGCGGCCCCCTCAGCGAACAGAAACGTGCCGTGATACAAGCCGTAGTGGAAAAGACCGGTTACAGCCCGGACACTGCCGCCCAGACCCTGCGCACCGGCAAGGTGCGTCAGGTGGGGGTCATCGTGCCCAGCATCAGCTCCCAGTCGGTGGGGCAGATCACCAGCGGCATTGCAGCCGAGCTGGGCGCAAGCCGCTACCTGATGCTGCTGGCTGATACCGAGCTGGACGAGCAGATGGAGCTGGAATACCTTACAGCATTGCAGCGCAACCATGTAGCCGGTATCATTCTACTGGGCTGTGATAATAGCCCGCAGCTGTGCAAGGCACTGAAGGACTGCCGTGTGCCCGTGGTGGTAACAGGACAGCGCTTTGCAGACCTGCCCTGCGTTTATAACGATGACCGCGCTGCCGCCCGCGACCTGACCCGGAAGATGCTGGAGCATGGCCGCAGAAATATCGTGTACATCGGCGGCAGCGAACAGGACGCCGCCACAGGAATTGCCCGCCGTCAGGGTGTGCAGGACGCTCTGCGGGAGGTGGGACTAAACGCGGATGGTCTGCCCCGCGCCTACTGCGCCGCCTTTTCCATGGAAGAGGGACACCGCTGCATGGAGGAGCTGCTGGCACGCTGCCCGCAGCTGGATGGTGTAGTCTGCGTGACCGACACCGTGGCCTTTGGCGCGTTGCAGGTGCTGCGCGCTGCCGGGCGCAGGGTAGGGCAGGATGTCGGCCTTGCCGGTATCGGAGACAACTGGGCGGGCAAGGTGGTGGAGCCCGGACTGACCACCATCCGCTTTTATCAGCGGCAGGTCGGGCAGGAGGCTGCCCGGATGCTGCTGCAAAGCTTAGAGCATACCGGGCCGGACGCTGCACCGGTACGCCAGACCACGCTGGGCTATACGCTGGTAGAGCGAGGCTCACTGTAAAAAAAGAGGAACGAATGAAACAAAAACTGATTTTTTTAGACATTGATGGCACTCTGCTGCCCCCGGGCGAGATGCTGATCCCCCAAAGCACGGTGGAAGCGCTGCACAAAGCACATGCCAATGGCCACAAGCTGTTTCTGTGCACCGGGCGCAACCTGCGCATGACCCAGCCGCTGCTGGACTATGGCTTTGACGGCGCGGTATGCAGCGCCGGCGGTTATGTGTTCTGCGGGGATAAGGTGCTGGTAGACCTGCCTATGGAGCCGCAGCTGGCACAGGGCGTGCGCAGCGCCATGGAGCGCCACGGCGTGGAGTGCACGCTGGAAGCGCGGGATGCCACCTACGGCAGCCTGAAGATGATCGAGCGCTGGAGCTTCACCCACCGGGATGCAGGCCCCCTGAACAGCGAAGCCGCCCGCTGGCGCAAGGCCATGGAGGACGGCATGACCATGAGCCCGCTGGCCGAGTACAAGGGCGAGCCGCTGTATAAGATCGTATATATCGCAGAGCGCAGCGAGGACTTGAACGATGCCAAGCGCCTGTACGAGGACAGATTCGTGTTCTGCGAGAGCAAGCTGGACGGTCTGAACGGCGGCTATGTGAACGGCGAGCTCATCAACCGCAAGTTTGATAAGGGGCGCGGCATCAAGGCCGTATGTGACTATCTCGGCGTGCCCCTGCAGAACAGCATCGGCTTTGGCGACAGCGACAACGACCTGCAGATGACCGATGTGGTCGGCATCAGTGTCTGTATGGCCGACGGCTCTGCAAGCTTGAAGCAGCGCTGCGACCGCATTGCCCCCTCGGTGTACGAGGACGGCATTTCTAAGGAATTTGCAGCCTTGGGGCTGATTTGAGATTTCTTTTAGTAAAAACAGGGCAGGGGAACATCCGCAGACGTTCCCCTGCCCTAAAATTATAAATAATACTTTCGCATCATTTTGTAACAAAAAAGCGCTGCACGGCATTTTGTGCGGCGCTCTCTTTATATTGACAGATCAGTAGTGCAGATCCTCTGCGGTCAGCGCTTCCAGCACGGGCAGCATGGCAGCGGCTTCAGCCTTGGCGGCAGGCAGATCCATATCGCGGTAGTTGCCGCACTCCACCTCGCTGGCACCGGGCACGGCACCCTCAAAATCGGCCATAAAGCGGTAGGCATCCACCGTCAGCTGCAGCGCCTGTGCCGGGGTCAGCCCTCGGGTGAGCAGGTAAAAGCCGGTGCGACAGCCCATGGGGCCAACATAGATCACCCCATTCTTCACGGCGCTGTTGCGCGCGTAGGTGGCAAACAGATGCTCCAGCGTGTGGGCGGCAGCAGTGGTCAGGTAATCGCCCTGATTGGGCTTTTTCATGCGGATGTCCCAGGTGAGCACATCGCCGTCCTGACGGCTCAGATACATCCCGCGCTCCAGCCGTGTGTGATCCACGCAAAAGCTTGCGATACGTTCCATACTACGGTTCTCCTTTATCAGCCCTGCAGGCGCTGCACACTGCCGTGTGCGCAGTCCACAGCCACCATCAGGCCATCGCGGATGTGGCTGGTAGCACCGGCGGCACCAACAACGGTGGGCTTCAGCAGTGCCTTGCCGGCAATGGCGGCGTGGCTGTTCAGGCCGGGCTCCTCTACCACCAGAGCGGCAGCGTCGCGCACAAAGCTCAGCATCTCATTGCTGGTGGAAGGAACTACCAGCACCATGCCGGGCTTGAACTTGGCGCGCACCTCGTCCATGGTGCGGCAGACGCAGGCCTTGCCGCTGGCAACATCGTTGTTCTCAGGGCCGACACCCACGCCGGTAGCCAGACAGTTGCCCACCATGTGGATCTTGATCATGTTGGTGGTGCCGGAAACGCCCACGGGCACGCCTGCGGTCACAACAGCCAGCTCGCCGTTGTGCAGGTAGCCGTTCTCCTTGGCCAGAGCGGTGGACATCTCGATCAGCTCATCGGTGCTGTGTGCCAGAGACATCATCAGCGGGGTGATGCCCCAACTCAGGGACAGCTGACGCTGCACCTGCTCGCGCATGACGCAGGCAATGATGGGCTGCTGCGGGCGGTACTTGCTCAGCAGGCGGGCAGTGGTGCCGGACTCAGACACGGTCACGATGGCGGCGGCGTTCACATCCCGTGCGGTCAGGCAGGCGGCATGGGCGGTAGCGTCAGAGACGCTGATCTTGCCGGGGTTGGAATTCATCATGCGGCCGCGCAGATGGAAACCCTCCTGCTCAGTGCGCTCGGCAATGGCGGACATGGTCTTGAGCGCCTCCACAGGGTAGGCACCGGCAGCGGTCTCACCGGACAGCATAATGGCAGAGGTGCCGTCGTAGATGGCGTTTGCCACGTCCGAGATCTCGGCGCGGGTGGGGCGGGGGTTCACGATCATGCTGTCCAGCATCTGGGTAGCGGTGACGATGGGCTTGCCGAAGGAGAAGGAGCGGTCGATGATGGTCTTCTGGATGCCGGGCAGTTCGGTGAAGTCGATCTCCACGCCCAGATCGCCACGGGCCACCATCACGGCATCGGCAGCAGCCAGAATGCTGTCAATGTTGTTCACGCCCTCGCGGTTCTCGATCTTTGCAATGATGCGGATGTTGGAATCGTACTGGTTCAGCAGGTTGCGGATATCGTACACGTCCTGTGCGGTGCGCACAAAGGAAGCGGCGATGAAATCATAGCCCTGCTGGATGCCGAAGATGATATCGTCCTTATCGCGCTGGCTCATATACGGCATGGACAGGTGTACGCCGGGCACGTTGACGCCCTTCTTGTTCTTGATCTTGCCGTTGTTCAGCACGGTGCAGACGATGTCGGTGTCGTTCACGGTCTGGATCTGCAGCTTGATCAGGCCGTCGTCCAGCATGATGGTGCCGTTCGGCTCCACGTCCATGGGCAGATCCTTATAGGTGATGGAGCAGATCTCGTTGGTGCCCTCCACATCGCGGGTGGTCAGGGTAAAGGTCTGGCCTGCAACCAGATTCTCAACGCCGTTCTTGAAGTCCTTCAGGCGGATCTCGGGGCCCTTGGTGTCCAGCAGTGCGGCCACGGGCTTGCCCAGCTCCTCGCGCAGAGCCTTCAGCTTTTCAAGGCGTCCCAGATGCTCCTCGTGGGAACCGTGGGAAAAATTGAAACGAGCTACGTTCATGCCGTTGGCGATCAGCTCGCGCAGAACGCCTTCCTTATCGGTGGAAGGGCCAAGGGTGCAAATAATTTTCGTCTTTCTCATGCAATATACCTCCGTCAACTCTCTCTTACCTATATCCGGCACAGCATCCCTGCAGGCTGCTGTGTATGACCAATGGGAGTAAAAGCTCCCGGTACAGCGGGTCGGTTTATATGGCAGAGCGGGAAAACCCAAAACTCTACCACCTATTATTATAATCATTCCGGCGCAAGAGAGCAAGAGGAATTTTTGCTTGAATACAAGTTTTTGCATCTGTTGATGCCCAAAGGAAAGATTGCAAAACTTTTAACGATGCGCCGCAGCTTTCTGCGTGCTGTCTGACAGGGGAAAACTGCTGCAAAACGTGAAAACTGATAAGAACATACAAGACTGCTTCCTCTTGCATCGGAGGGGGTTTTTGCTTATAATAGGGGTAATAAAGTAGTACTGTTCCGGGGAACGCCCGGAGAATGGAGTGACCATTATGGAAAAACGCGTTTTTCTGATCGTGCTGGACAGCTTTGGCATCGGCGCAGAGCCGGACGCCGCTGCCTTTGGCGATGCAGGCACCAACACCCTGGGTGCCATTGCGAACCACCCCAATTTCAATTGCCCCAACCTGCGCAAGCTGGGCTTGTTCAACATTGACGGCGTGACCGCAGGGGAAAAGACGGATGCCCCGGCGGCTGCCTTTGCCCGCCTGCAGGAGCAGAGCATGGGCAAGGATACCACCATCGGCCACTGGGAAATCGCCGGTGTGGTCAGCCCGGAGCCGCTGCCCACCTTCCCCGAGGGCTTCCCGGAGGAGCTGATCCGGGAGTATGAGCAAAAGACCGGCCACAAGGTACTGTGCAACAAGCCCTATTCCGGCACGCAGGTGCTGAAGGACTACGGCGAGCAGGCCATGCGGGAAAACGCCCTCATCGTCTATACCAGCGCCGACAGCGTTTTTCAGGTGGCCGCCAACGAGGAGCTTGTGCCGGTGCAGGAACTGTACCGCTACTGCGAGATCGCCCGGGAAATGCTCAAGGGCAAGTACGGCGTAGGTCGTGTGATCGCCCGCCCCTTCCTGGGCAACAGCGCGGATACCTTCTACCGCACCACCAACCGCCACGACCTGAGCCTGAAGCCGCCCCGCGCCACCATGCTGGATCTGCTGAAGGATGCCGGTAAGGACGTGATCGCCGTGGGCAAGATCTACGATATCTTTGACGGCGAGGGCGTGACCGAAAAGATCAAGACCACCGGTAACACCAACGGCATCGCCTTTACCAAGGCTCTGCAGACCCGGGATTTTGAAGGCCTTGCCTTCGTGAATCTGGTAGACTTTGATATGCTCTACGGCCACCGCCGCGATGTGGCAGGCTACGCTGCCGCCGCTACGGAGTTCGACCGTTTTCTGGCCGATTTCCTGCCGGGGATGCGGGAGGGCGACCTGCTCATGATCACTGCCGACCACGGCTGTGATCCCTCCTACACCAAGACCACCGACCATACCCGCGAGTATGTGCCGTATCTGGTCTGCGGCAAGGGTGTGAAGGCGGGGACGGATCTGGGCACCAAGCTGTGCTTCGGCACCATCGCCCAGACCATCTGCGAATATCTGGAAGTGGACGCTTCCACGCTGGACGGCAAGAGCGTATGGCAGGAGATCCGGGCATAAAACGCCCCAAAAACAATAAGAACAGGAGCGTGAAACGATGCGTATTTATGATCTGATCGCAAAAAAGCGGGATGGCGGCACCCACACCCGGGAGGAGCTGGAAGCTATTGTCAACGGCTTTGTCAGCGGGGAAGTGGCTGACTACCAGATGGCCGCATGGATGATGGCGGTGTATCTGCGCGGCATGACCAATGAGGAGACCGCTGAGCTGACCGATGTGATGGCGCACAGCGGTGTGATGGTAGACCTTTCGCCCATTCCGGGCATCAAAGTGGACAAGCACTCTACCGGCGGTGTGGGCGATAAGACCACGCTGGTCATTGCACCCATCGTGGCGGCCTGCGGGGTGAAGATCGCTAAAATGAGCGGCCGGGGTCTCGGCCACACCGGCGGTACCATCGACAAGATGGAGAGCGTGCCCGGCACAAAGACCGCCCTCTCGCAGGAGGAGTTTTTTGCACAGGTGAACCAGATCGGTCTGTCGGTCATCGGCCAGAGCGAGGGTATCGCTGTGGCGGATAAAAAGATGTACGCTCTGCGGGACGTTACAGCTACCGTCAGCTGCATCCCGCTGATTGCGTCCAGCATCATGTCCAAAAAGCTGGCCTCCGGTTCGGACGCCATCCTGCTGGACGTCACCACCGGCACCGGTGCTTTTATGAAAACTGTTGACCAGAGCATTGAGCTGGCACAGCTGATGGTCGCCATTGGCACCCACCATGGCCGCCGGGTAGCTGCCATGATCACCGATATGGACACCCCGCTGGGGCACAACATCGGCAACAGTCTGGAAGTGATGGAGAGCATGGACGTGCTCAAAGGCCACGGCCCGGCAGACCTGACCGAGGTGTGCCTGCAATTGGCGGCCAACATGCTGGTACTGGCAGGCAAGGGCGATGCCGCCCACTGCCGCGCTATGGCCGAGGCTGTCATTGCGGACGGCTCTGCCTTTGCCAAGTGCAAGGAAATGTTTGCCGCGCAGGGCGGCGACATCCGGGTGCTGGATGATTACAGCCTGTTTGCACAGCCCGCCGCCAGCTACGAACTGCTGGCCGAGCAGGACGGCTACATTGTGGCCAACGATGCGGAAAAGATCGGTTCTGCCAGCGTGCTGCTGGGCGCAGGCCGCCAGAAAAAGGGCGACCCGCTGGACTTTGCCGCCGGTATCACCCTGCACAAAAAGCGCGGTGACTACGTCCATAAGGGCGAAAGCCTTGCCACCTTCTACGGCGTTGCGGACAAGTTTGAAGCTGCCGCAGCCGAGTACCGCAGCGGCCTTGTGTACGGCGCTGAAAAGCCGGAGGAAGCCCCGCTGGTGTACGCCCTTGTCACCAAAGACGGCGTAGAGCGGTACTGAGACCGGACAGCAAGGGAGAACCCTGTTTTCCGCGAAAATGCAAGGTCGGGCAGCCCGCAGGCTGACCGACCTTGCTCTTATAACAATTTTTTTTCCGCTGAGGATGCCCAGAGCGTACGCGGTGGGCATTCTAAATCGTTTCGTCCCAAGGGGACTGCTGCACAAAGCTGTGCGGCAGTCCCTTTTTGCGCTTTCACGCTGAGAACAGGCCATCTTGCACAAAAGAACTGTCGCTTTTTAAGCAATTCGCTGTATTTGCGGGACAAACGGTAGAACTTTGCATCGGGATATGGTATACTACACTGTACTTGTATGCCCCGGAAAAAGGGGCTGCCAAAGGAGAAAGGACTTGTTATGAAGATCATTCTGGTGGGCGGCGGCAAGGTCGGCACGGCTCTGGCGCGCCAGCTCAGCGAGGAAGGCCACAACGTGACTGTGGTGGACACCAACAAAGCGCGCGTGGAGCACCTGACCGAAAGCTACGACGTGCTGGGCATTGTAGGCAATGGCTCGTCCATCACCACCCTGTCTGAGGCGGGCATTGAGGATGCGGACGTGTTCATTGCGGTCACCGGCTCGGACGAACTGAACCTGCTTTGCTGCATGTTTGCCAAAAAGGCGGGCCACTGCCACGGCATTGCCCGCGTGCGCAACCCATCCTACAGCCACGAGCTGGACTTTATCAAAAAGCAGATCGGCATTTCCGCCATCATCAACCCGGAAATGGCAGCGGCAAAGGAGATCTCTCATCTGCTGCGTTTCCCCGGTGCCAGCAAGATCGATACCTTTGCGGACGGCCGTGTGCGGCTGATCAAGTTTGCGCTGCCCGATGCGCTGAACGGCGTGGCCATCCGCGAGATCCCTACCCGGCTCAAGAGCGATATTCTGGTGTGCGCGGTGGAGCGTGAGGGCGGGGTCATCATCCCCAACGGTAACTTTATGCTGCAAAAGGGCGATCAGGTCACCTTCCTTGCTACGCAGGAAAAAGCTCACGCCTTCTTCCAGCAGCTGCATCTGCCGGTGCAGCCGGTACGCAACGCCCTCATCGTGGGCGGCGGTGCCATTGCCTACTACCTCAGTCAGGAACTGCTGGAAAACCATGTGCGGGTGCGTATCGTGGAGCGGGACGCAGCCCGCTGCGTAGAACTGGCCGAGCAGCTGCCCGGCGCACAGATCCTGAACGAGGACGGCTCCAACCGCGAGTTTCTGCTTTCCGAGGGTCTGGAATCCACCGAAGCCTTTGTGGCGCTGACCAACATCGACGAGGAGAACGTGCTGCTGACCCTGTTTGCCAAAAAGCACTCCAACGGCAAGCTGGTGACCAAGGTCAACCGTCTGGAATTTGACGATATTCTGGCCGGGCTGGATCTGGGCAGCGTGGTCTACCCCAAGTACATGACCTGTGACTACATCGTGCAGTACGTCCGCGCCCTGCAAAACGAGGCAGGCAACAACATCAAGACTCTGTACCGCATACTGGATGACCGCGTGGAGGCACTGGAATTTACAGTGCACGAGGAGAGCGCCGCTACCGGTGTGCCCCTGAGCCAGCTGCACCTGAAAAAGAACCTGCTGCTGTGCTGCATTACCCGCGGCAGCAAGATTTTGATCCCCCGCGGCGGCGACCAGATCCAGGTGGGCGATAACGTCATCGTGGTCACGCTGGAGCATGGTCTGCACGATCTGCGCGATATCGTGGAGCACTGACGGAGGCGGATTATGAATTATGCGATCGTTTTCCGTCTGCTGGGCTATGTGCTGATGATCGAGGGCGCATTGCTGCTGCTGCCCGCCGCCGCCAGCTTAGTGTATGGCGAGTGGATGGTGCTGGGTGTGTTTCTGCTCACAGCTGCCGTCAGCGCCGGCATCGGCTACGCCCTGCACACCATCAAACCCCGCAGTAAGGTGTTCTATATGCGCGAAGGCTTTGCGGCTACCTCGCTGTGCTGGGTGTTCATCTCGGTGATGGGCGCGGTGCCCTTTGTGCTCACCGGCTGCATCCCGAACCCTGTGGATGCTCTGTTTGAGACAGTCTCCGGCTTTACCACCACCGGTGCCAGTATCCTGCCCGCCGTGGAGGGGCTGCCCAACGGTATTCTGTTCTGGCGCAGCTTCACCCACTGGATCGGCGGCATGGGTGTTCTGGTGTTTCTGCTCTCGCTGCTGCCGCTGACCGGCGGCTCCCACGTCAACCTGATGAAGGCGGAAAGCCCCGGCCCGCAGGTGGATAAGCTGGTGCCTAAGGTACAGTCCACCGCTAAGATCCTGTACGGCATCTACTTTGCCCTTACCATGCTGGAGCTGGTGTTCCTGCTGATTGGCAGAATGCCCCTGTTCGAAGCCATGCTCACCGCCTTTGGTACGGCGGGCACCGGCGGCTTCGGCTTCCGCAACGACAGCTTTGCCAGCTTTTCGCCCTACATCCAGTGGGTCGTGACCATCTTCATGATCCTGTTCGGCGTCAACTTCAACGCCTACTTCCTGCTGCTCATGCGCAAGTTCCGCCGCGCTGCTGCCAGCGAGGAGGTGCGGGGCTACTTTGTGGTCATCGCAGTGGCAGTGGGTATCATCACTGCCAATATTTATAGTATGTACAACAGCTTTGGCGAGGCGCTGCGGCAGGCCGCTTTTCAGGTGGGCTCCATCATCACCACCACCGGCTTTTCCAGCTGCGATTTTGACCTGTGGCCGACCCTCTCTAAAGAGATTCTGGTCATGCTCATGTTCATTGGCGCCTGCGCGGGCAGCACCGGCGGCGGCATCAAGGTGAGCCGTTTCCTCATTCTGGGTAAGACCCTGGCCAAGGAGCTCAAGACCGCCCTGCACCCGCAGGTGGTAGCGCCCGCCCGCATGGACGGCAAGCTGTTGAACCACGAGACCATCCGCACCACCAACGTGTTTGTGGCGGCCTATATCTTTATCTTTGCGGCATCCTTCTTCCTCATCAGCCTGAACGGCTTTGATATGGTGACGAACTTTACCGCCGTGGCTGCTACCCTGAACAACATCGGCCCGGGCTTGGAAATGGCAGGCCCAATGCAGAACTTCGGCTGCTTTGCAGACCCCGCAAAGCTGGTGCTCATCTTCGATATGTTGGCCGGCCGTCTGGAGATCTTCCCCATGCTGGTGCTGTTTATGCCGGATACATGGCGGCGGTTCTAAGCCTTTTTTGGGTACGGGACAAGCATAAAAATATTATTTCGGAACACCGGAGTCTCTATGGACGCTCCGGTGTTCTTTTTTGTGAAAGAAGCTGCAAAGGCAGGTGGCAACGGTTAGAAATTCCTTGCGTTCAGCGCCGCATTGCAGTATGATTATAATATCAATTATCTGACCCTTACCCCTGAGCAGGCAGAACCTTTTTTACAAACGAAATCGTTCTGCATGATAAAGAAGAGAGCAAAAACAATAAAACATACAGGAGGAAATTATTATGGGTTTGATCAAAGCAGGCATGAGCGCACTGGGCGGAACGCTTGCAGACCAGTGGAAGGAATTTTTCTACTGCGATTCTCTGGATAAGGATGTGCTGATGGTCAAGGGCCAAAAGCGCACCTCCCGCCGCAGTTCCAACCTCGGCGAGGATAACATTATTACCAACGGCAGCGGCATTGCTGTGGCCGATGGTCAGTGTATGCTGATCGTGGAGCAGGGCAAGGTGGTGGAGGTGTGCGCCGAGCCGGGCGAGTATACCTTCGATTCCTCCACTGAGCCCAGCGTGTTTACCGGCAACTTCGGCGACAGTCTGGCGGCTACCTTCCAGACCGTGGCCAAGCGCTTTACCTATGGCGGCGACACCGGCAAGGATCAGCGTGTGTACTACATCAACACCAAGGAGCTGGGCGAGATCCTGTACGGCACTGCTACCCCCATCCCGTTCCGGGTGGTGGTCAGCGAGGAGCGGGGCTATAAGCTCTCGGTGAATATCCGCTGCAACGGCAGCTTTACCTACCGCATCTGCGACCCGCTGCTGTTCTACACCAATGTGTGCAGCAATGTCTCCAACCAGTACGATGCCTCGGAGCTGGCTCCCCGCCTGAAGAGCGAGCTGATGAACGCTTTGCAGCCGGCGCTGGCCACCCTTTCCGCCAACAAGGTGCAGTATTACGAGATCCCCGCTCACACGCTGGAGATCTCCGAGGCGCTCAACGAGCAGCTGTCCAATGTCTGGCGCAAAAAGCGCGGTATTGAGGTGTTCTCCTTCAACATCAACTCTCTGTCCATCCCGGAGGAACAGCAGAAGAAGATCACCGAATGGGAAGAGAACGCCATGACCACCGACCCCACCACCGCCGCAGCCCGTCTGGTGGGCGGTCAGATCGACGCCATGAAGACCGCCGCCGGCAACACCGCCGGTGCCATGACCGGTTTTATGGGCATGGGCATGGCAGCCGGTGCAAACGGCATGAACGCCCAGAATCTGTTTGCCATGGGTCAGCAGCCCGCAGCGCCCCAGCAGCAGCCTTCTGCCGCTGGCAGCTGGCAGTGCAGCTGCGGCGCTACCGTTACCGGCAAGTTCTGCCCGGAATGCGGCAGCAAAAAGCCGGAGCCGAAGCCCGCTGCCGACAGCTGGACTTGCAGCTGCGGCGCAGTGAACAAAGGCAAGTTCTGCTCCGAGTGCGGCAAACCCCGTCCCGCCGGTATGCCTAAATATAAGTGCGACAAGTGCGGCTGGGAACCGGCTGACCCCGCACACCCGCCCAAGTTCTGCCCGGAGTGCGGCGATCCTTTTGACGAAAACGACCGCAGCTGAATCCGCGCACAATGACCGATCACGCTGCGGGGCAGGGAAGGACTCCTTGCCCCGCAGACTATAGGAGGAAACACTATGGCAGGAATGCTGGAATATAAGTGCCCCTGCTGCGATGGTGCGATCAAATTTGACAGCACCACCCAGAAGCTGAAATGCCCCTACTGCGACACCGAGTTTGAGGTGGACGCACTGAAGGGTTACGATGAGGATCTGAAGGATGCGAAGCCCAGCGAGATGGAGTGGACCACCCCCGGCGGCAGCTGGGCAGAGGGCGAGACTGCCGGTCTGCATACCTACGTCTGCAAGAGCTGCGGCGGCGAGATCGTGGGCGACGACACCATGGCGGCTTCGGCCTGCCCCTTCTGCGGCAACCCCATCGTGCTGACCGGACAGTTTGCCGGAGACCTGCGCCCCGACCTCATCATCCCCTTCAAGCTGGACAAAAAGGCAGCTAAGGAAAAGCTGCAGGAGCACCTCAAGGGCAAGACCCTGCTGCCCAAGGTGTTCCGCAGCCAGAACCATATCGACGAGCTCAAGGGCGTGTATGTGCCCTTCTGGCTGTACGACAGCGATGCCGATGCCCAGCTGCGCTTTACCGCCACCCGCACCCGCTGCTGGTCGGATGATGACTACGACTATACCGAGACCAGCTACTACTCCGTGCGCCGGGACGGCGTGCTGGGCTTTGACGCAGTACCGGTGGACGGCTCCTCCAAGATGGCAGATGACCTGATGGAATCCATCGAGCCCTTTGCCATGCAGGATGCAGTGGCCTTCAACACTGCGTATCTGGCAGGCTATGTGGCAGATAAGTACGATGTGGACGCCAAAAAGAGCATCGAGCGCGCCAACGAGCGTATCCGCCAGTCCACCGAGGACGCCTTTACCCAGACCGTCACCGGTTACGACTCGGTCAAGGTGGAGAACAGCAGCATTCAGCTGCACGGCGGCAAGGCAAAGTATGCCCTGTTCCCAGTCTGGGTGCTGAGCACCAGCTGGCGCGGCGAGAATTACATCTTTGCCATGAACGGCCAGACCGGTAAGTTTGTAGGCAATTTGCCGGTGGATAAGGCCGCTGCCCGCAAGTGGACGCTGGGGCTTACGGCAGCCGTTGGCGCCGCGTCCTATGCGGTCATGTGGCTGCTGTGGCTGGCAGGGATTCTGTAAAGGAGGGAACGGAAGATGAAAAAGACTGTTACCCCGCTGCGCTCCCTCTGTGCTGCGCTGGCAGCACTGGTGCTCTTGCTGGCGCTGGCCGTACCGGCTTTTGCTGCCGAAAATGGCTTTGCTGACCTATACTACCGCCTGAACGACAGCGCAGAAGTCCTGACCGAGGACGAGAACAGCGAACTGGAAGCTTCACTGGAGGAGCTGAGTGTCCGCCAGAGCTTTGATGTGACCATTGCCACCATCGACTCGCTGGAAAGCGAGGGCTACACCAGCATGGAGGAATATGCCGATGACCTCTATGACTACTGTCAGTTCGGCTACGGTGCAGACCGTGACGGCGTACTGCTGCTGGTAAGCACAGGCGACCGCAAGTGGCACATCTCCACCTGCGGCTACGGCATTACTGCCTTTACGGATGCCGGCATCCAGTACCTTGGCGAGCAGATGACCCCCGATATGGCAGACGGCGATTACGCCGCCGCCTTCCGCACCTTTATCCAATGGACGGATTCGTATGTCACCGCCGCCCGCGAAGGTCAACCCTATGACGTAGACAATATGCCCAAGGAGCCGTTCTCTATCATGTATCTGGGCGTGGCGCTGGTCGTTGGTCTGGTGACGGCGCTGATCGTGACCGGCGTGATGAAGGGCCAGCTCAAGAGCGTGGCACCGCAGCGGGACGCAACCGATTATGTGCGGCAGGGCAGCATGAAGCTGACCAACCAGCGGGATCTGTTCCTGTACCGGGACGTGCACCGCACCGAGCGGCCAAAGGAGACCAGCTCCGGCGATTCCGGCGGCAGTTCCACCCACACCTCCTCCAGCGGCTCGACCCATGGCGGCGGTGGCGGTTCATTCTGAAAAAATATAGAGGGCTGCTGTAAACTGTCCCTCCCATAGCAATGCAACGCCGGAAGGTCTGCGGACTTTCCGACGTTGTTCTTTTATCGCAATTTTCAATAATAGTGCCTATCAAAACAGCATACTTGCGATATGCTGTTTGCGGATGTTGCTTGTGCATTAAAAACGCAAACTGCTATAGCCATCACTTTTCTGCCGCCCGACACAAACGACTGATTTTTTCTGCGCCTTTGGGGCTATACTTCCAGTGCAGACGATTTTATATGCAGCAAGGAGCAGACACATGGGCATTTGGAAAAATCTGGGCATGGGCGGCTACCGGGGCTTTTCGCGCCCGGCGGCGCGGCTGTTACAGCAGGCGGTGCAGCTGGCGGGTGATCTGGGCTGTGAACAGGCGGATACCGGCCACCTTTTGCTGGCAATGTTACAGCAGCAGGGCGCTGCGGCGCAGTTCCTCACCCGGAAAAACATCACCGAGCCGGAGGTGCGCCGCCAGCTGGCGCAGCGGCGCAGCGGCCCGGCACAGCGGCTGGACAGGCGGGCTATGGCACCGGATCTGCGCCGCACCATGGACTATGCGCTCATCGGGGCGCAGAACGCCCATGTCAGCCGGGCAGAGCCGGAGCACCTGCTTTGCGCCATGCTGGAAGATGACGGCTGCGCCGCCGGACTGCTGCTGGCGGAGATGGGGCTTCCGCTCACCGAGGCGGTGCGGGAGTGCCGCCAGCTGAGCGGACAGTTCGTGCTGCCCGCCCAGCCACGGGTGTCGGCCAGCATCCCCCGGGGCAGCCGTGCCAGCGATAAATATTGCCGCGACCTGACCCGCCGCGCCGCCGAAGGGGAGCTGGACCCGGTGTTCTGCCGGGAAGCCGAGCTTGACCGCATGGTGGAGATCCTGTGCCGCCGCCAGAAAAACGACCCCTGCCTGATCGGCGAGCCGGGCGTGGGCAAAACGGCGCTGGCCGAGGGTCTGGCGCTGCGCATTGCTGCCGGACAGGTGCCCAGAGCGCTGCAGGGGCGGCGGCTGCTGGCGCTGGATATGGCAAGTCTGGTGGCGGGCACCAAGTACCGGGGGGATTTTGAGGAGCGGCTGAAAAACCTGTTGGAAGAGCTGGTGCGGGATGGCACTGCCATCCTGTTTATCGACGAGTTCCACACCATCGTGGGTGCCGGTGCCGCCGAGGGCGCTATCGACGCCGCCAGCATCCTGAAACCGGTGCTTGCCCGGGGCGAATTGCAGCTTATCGGCGCAACTACCAATCAGGAATTCCGTACCCACATCCAGAAGGACGCCGCGCTGGAACGCCGCTTTGGCAGGGTGCAGGTGGAGGAACCTACCCCCGCACAGGCAGTGGAGATCCTCAACGGTCTTGCGCCCCGCTATGAGCGGTACCACAATGTGCGCCTGCCGCCCCAGACCTTGCAGGCGGCGGTGGAGCTTTCGGTGCGGTACCTGCCCGGGCGCTGCCTGCCGGATAAGGCTATCGACCTTGTGGACGAAGCCTGTGCAGCGGCGCGCATCCTTGCCGAAAAGGAGCAGCGCACCCAGCCGGTGCTTGCCCCGGAGGATATCGCCCGGGTAGTGGCAGCCGCCAGCGGCGTGCCTGCCCAGCGGGTGGGCGAGCAGGAGCGGGAGCGGCTGGACAAGCTGGAAAGCCGCCTGAACGCGGAGATCGTCGGTCAGCAGCGGGCAGTGGCAGCCGTGGCGGGAGCCATCCGGCGCAGCCGCACCGGTCTGGGCGAGCCGGGGCGTCCCATTGGTGCCATGCTGTTTTTAGGCCCTACCGGCGTGGGAAAGACCGCACTGGCACGGGCGCTGGCAGTCAGCTGGTTCGGCAGCGAGAAAGCGCTGCTCAAGTTCGATATGTCGGAGTATCAGGAGCAGCACACCGCTGCCCGGCTGCTGGGCGCGCCGCCGGGCTACCTCGGCCACGATGAGGGCGGGCAGCTGACCGAGGCTGTGCGCCGCCGCCCGTACAGCGTGGTGCTGTTTGACGAGATCGAAAAGGCACACCCGGATATCCAGAATATCCTGTTGCAAATTTTGGAGGACGGTCAGCTGACCGATGCCATGGGGCGCAAGGCGGATTTCCGCAACACCATCGTGCTGCTTACTTCCAACTTGGGCGCACGGTTTCTGGCAGGGCAGAACGCGCCGCTGGGTTTTGCCGCCGGGGCAGAAGCCGTGTTTGAAAAGCAGTCCGCGCAGGCTGTGGAGGAAGCAAAAAAGTGGTTCCGCCCAGAGCTGCTCGGGCGGCTGGATGAAGTGATCGTGTTCCGTCCGCTGGGGGAGGAAAACCTCTGCGCCATTGCAGAAAAAATGCTCTGCCAGCTGGAGCAGCGCGCTGCTCGCAGCGGCTACCGGCTGCGCCACACCCCGCAGGTAGGAGCGGCACTGGCTGCCCGGGCTCGATCGGCCTACGGCGCGCGGGAGCTGCGCCGTCAGGTGGACAGGGCAGTGGAGCAGGCACTGGCAAACCGCATTGCTGCTGGGACTGCCTGTGTGGGACAGCACTGGACGGCAGACTGCGCCGCCGATGGCAGTATCGTTTTGCGGGAGGATGAGACCGTAACCCTATAAGAAAATAGCAAAATAGCATTTTTGCTTGCAACCGGCGCGGTTTTCGACTATTATAGAGGAAATAGAGTTACAACAGGGAGGATCCCCGATGCACACGCTGTTTCTTCTGAACCCCACAGCCGGAAAGGCTGATTGTACCCGCACCCTGCCGCAGCAGATCGCGGCGGCTGCTGCCGGTGCCGGGCTTGCCCCGGAGGACTACACCATCCGTGTTACCACCCACGCAGGCCACGCCCGGGAGCTGTCCCGCGCTGCCGCCGCTGCCGCCCAGAAGGCCGGGGTGGAGCTGCGCATTTTTACCGCCGGCGGTGACGGCACCTTCAACGAGGCGCTCACCGGTGCCCACGGCTTTGATAAGACCGCCGTGGGCTGCCTGCCCTATGGCAGCGGCAACGACTTTCTGCGCACCTACGGTACAAAGGAGGAGTTTCTGGATCTGGACGCCCAGCTGGCAGGCGGGGCAGTGCCCATCGACCTGATGCGCACCAGTCTGGGGCTTTCTGCCACCATCTGCGCCGCCGGTCTGGACGCACAGGTGGCCTACGGCATCCCCAAGTTCCGGCGCATCCCGCTGTGCGGCGGCGAAGCAGCTTATGCACTGTCCATCGTACAACAGCTGTGCGGGCATATCGGCCGCAGGGTGGAGTACGTCATTGACGGCGAGGTGCTGACCGTGGACTGCCTGATGTGCGCGGTGTGCAATGGCCGCGCCTACGGCGGCGGTTTTATGGCAGGGCCGGAGGCACAGCCGGATGACGGCTGGCTTGATGTGTTCATCGTGCGCAAGGTCAGCCGCCGGGTCATTGCAAAGCTGCTGATGCTGTACAAAAACGGCCAGCACTTTCAAAACGGCCAGCTCACCGAGGCCGCAAAGCCTTACTTTATTTATCACCGCGCAAAATCGGTCAGTCTGCGGGCAGCAGATGGCCGTGGGCCCATCATTGCCACCGTGGACGGTGAGTGCGCCCCTTGCAAGCAGGTGTCGGTACAGGTGCAGCCGCTGGCAGGCCGCGTGCTGCTGCCGCTGCCCGCCTACCAGCGCTTTACCACCAAAAAGGCGGGCGTGAAGTAAAAAATAAATCATCAGATCCAAACAAGGCCGCTGCACATTGTTCCGTGCAGCGGCCTTGTGTTTTGCTTATTGTTTTGCAAGGCGCTGCCGTACCCGGTGCTCCAGCGCCTTGTAAAAGCTGCTCAGGCAGAGCGTGAGCAGATATACGGTCAGGGTCCAGACCACAGGATGTACCGTAAGGCTGAACTTGTCCGCAGTCCACTCCATATACCGGATCAGCACCTGATGGATCAGAAAACCGTAAGGGGACAGCCCGGCCATCCACAAAAACGGCTTTGCGGAAAGCAGCCGGGAAATGATTCCCTTGCCCACGGCAAGCAGCCAGACCAGCAGCACCGCAGAGGGTGTGAACAGCACGTTGTACCGGAAGGCCACCGCGCCCAGAACCCCCACCTGCTTGGCGGCGATAAACAGGCAGCCGCCCGCAAGCAGCACAGCGGCAAGCTCCAGCAGGGAGAAAGCACCGCCCGGCAGGCCGCTCTCCTGTTTGCGGCTGTGGTAAAGGCAGCCCATGCAGCAGCTGATGGTAAAATCTCCCGCCCGGAACACAGGGCACAGATAGGTCAGGTAAAAGGCGGCCTTTCCGCTGAGCCCGGCTTTCCAGACCGCAAGGGAGAAAAGACACTGCACGCAGAAGATCACGACGGCAATGCAACGCAGCCTGCGGACATCGGCCTTTTTCAGTACGGCGAGAAGCGGGGGAAAGATGGCATACAGAAAAGCCTGTACCGAAAGATACCACGCCACTCCGTTCAGGCAGAACCAGAAACGGCTGGAGGGGATCCATGTTTGCAGCAGGAAAATGCTCACCACAAGCTGCGCCGCACAGGAGAGCACCCCGCAGGCAGAGGGCTGCGCCAGAAGCCACTTCAGCACAAATAACAACGCGGCAGCCATCATTATAAGGTGCAGCGGGTACAGCTTGCGTATTTTTTGCAGAGAAAAGGCTATGGCGGACCGCAGTCCCGGTGCTGTGCGCGGGCGGTCGTAATAGTTGCAGGTCATCAGAAAACCGGACAGCGCCACGAATACCGTGATCGCCCACGGCCCCAGCCATGGTGCCCCGCAATGGGAGAGGACTACGCTCAGAAATGCGACTGCCCGCAGCCCCTGCAAAGATGAGATCAGCTTTTTGTCTGTCAAAGTATCCTCCGTTCTGCCGCAAAGCGCGTCAGCTGTGTTTTTGTAATGCGCTATAAGTATAAAAAAGACGGCGCGTCCTGTCAAGGACACACCGCTTTTTTGCGTAGTAGGGTGCGATTTTTGGGCGTCATAAATTCTTAACAAAGAAAAATTGCAAAACCCCTTGATTTTTCAGAGCAAGATGAGTACAATACAATTAGCACTCAGAGAAAAGGAGTGCTAAACCGCTGCGGAGCACACACGAAGCCCCCGCAGGACACAACAAAGTTTCAAATAAATTCAATATAATTGGAGGGCAAGAATTATGAAAATCATTCCTCTTGCAGACCGTGTTGTCATCAAGACTGTTGAAGTTGAGGAGACCACCAAGGGCGGCCTGATCCTGACCGGCAGCGCAAAAGAGAAGCCGCAGGTCGCACAGGTCATCGCAGTTGGCCCCGGCGGTGTCGTGGACGGCAAGGAAGTCAAGATGACCGTCAAGGTCGGCGACAAGGTCCTCACCAGCAAGTACTCTGGCACTGAGGTCAAGGTGGACGGCGAAGAGTGCACCATCGTGCGTCAGAGTGATATTCTGGCTGTTGTGGAAGACTGAAACTGAATTTTCCCTTTTCAATTGAGCTTGTATTATAAAGGAGCGATGTATTATGGCAAAGCAGATCAAGCAGGGCGAGGACGCCCGCAAGGCACTGTGTGCCGGTATTGATACCCTGGCTAACACCGTTAAGATTACCCTCGGCCCCAAGGGCCGCAACGTGGTGCTGGGCAAAAAGTTCGGCGCACCGGTCATCACCAACGATGGCGTGACCATTGCAAAAGAGATCGAGCTGAAGGATGAGTTCGAGAACATGGGCGCACAGTTGGTGCGTGAAGTCGCAACCAAGACCAACGATGCCGCAGGCGATGGCACCACCACTGCTACCGTGCTGGCACAGGCCATGGTCAACGAGGGCATGAAGAACGTTACCGCCGGCGCAAATCCCATGGATATCCGCCGCGGCATGAGCAAGGCCGTTACCACCGCTGTGGAGACCATCAAGGCACACAGCCAGAAGGTGAAGGACAGCAACGATATCGCCCGCGTCGGCACCATCTCTGCCGGCGACCCCGAGATCGGCCGTCTGATTGCCGAGGCTATGGAGAAGGTCACCTCTGACGGCGTTATCACCATCGAGGAGAACAAGACCACCGCAGAGACCTACAACGAGATCGTGGAAGGTATGCAGTTTGACCGCGGCTATCTGACTCCCTATATGGTCACCGATACCGACAAGATGGTGGCCGATCTGGACAACGCTGCTATCCTGATCACCGATAAGAAGATCAGCGTCATTCAGGATCTGGTTCCCCTGCTGGAGCAGGTGATGCAGAACGGCATGAAGCTGCTGATCGTGGCTGAGGATATCGAGGGCGAGGCGCTGTCCACCCTGATTGTCAACCGTCTGCGCGGCACCCTGAATGTCGTGGCTGTTAAGGCTCCCGGCTTCGGCGACCGCCGCAAGGAGATGCTGCAGGATATCGCTACCCTGACCGGCGGCACCGTGATCTCCTCTGATCTGGGCTACGAGCTGAAGGACGCAACCGTCCAGATGCTGGGTCATGCCCGTCAGGTGAAGGTGACCAAGGAGAACACCACCATCGTGGGCGGCGCAGGCGACAAGGACGCCATTGCAGCTCGCATTGCCCAGATTCGCAGCCAGATCGAGGCCGCTACCAGCGACTTTGACCGCGAGAAGCTGCAGGAGCGTCTGGCTAAGCTGGCCGGCGGTGTGGCTGTCATCAAGGTCGGTGCTGCTACCGAAGTCGAGATGAAGGACAAGAAGCTGCGCATTGAGGATGCACTGAACGCTACCAAGGCAGCTGTGCAGGAAGGTGTTGTGGCCGGCGGCGGTACCGCTCCCATCAATGCCATCCCCGCTGTGCGCGCCCTGTGCGATACGCTGGAGGGCGACGAGCGCACCGGTGCCAAGATCGTGTTGAAGGCTCTGGAGGCTCCTCTGCGCCAGATCGCCAAGAACGCCGGTCTGGAGGGCAGCGTCATCATCGACA
>OLGL01001061.1_pt1 | contig 29677 bp, 22 predicted proteins | sample 1605041 | NCBI WGS metagenome assembly OLGL01 (sample SAMEA3888905, study PRJEB22519) | human gut metagenome | biome: human gut; feature: human-associated habitat; material: faeces | place: Denmark | collected 2010 | reverse complement strand
TCGATGCTCTCGTATGGCATCGGTTTCTTGAGCGAACGGTAGAAATGCTGCGAGAGGATAGGCTGGAGAGTCTCGTTGATGAGAGTAGATTTGCCTGAGCCGCTGACACCCGTTACGACAATGAGTTTGCCGAGTGGAAAATCAACATCCACCCCCTTGAGGTTGTTGCCCGTAGCTCCGTGAATGGTAATATGCTTGCCGTTGCCTTCTCTGCGGAGGGCAGGCACCTCAATAGCCATCTTTCCGTTGAGATACTGGGCGGTGATGGTATCGGTCTTGAGCATCTCCTGGGGAGTGCCCTGGAAGACAACTTCACCTCCCTTGCGTCCCGCCTTCGGACCGATATCTACTATCCAGTCGGCAGCCCGCATCATATCTTCATCGTGCTCCACCACAATAACGGTATTGCCCAGGTCGCGAAGTTCCTTCAGACTGTTGAGCAGACGTTCGTTGTCGCGCTGGTGCAGACCGATGCTCGGCTCATCGAGGATATAGAGTACATTGACCAGCTGGCTACCAATCTGAGTAGCCAGACGGATGCGCTGGCTCTCGCCACCCGAGAGAGAAGCCGACTGGCGGTTGAGCGAGAGATAATTGAGTCCTACATCGAGGAGGAAGGTGACGCGTGAGCGCAACTCCTTGATGATTTCGTGAGCCACCTTCGCTTTCATCGAAGGCAGATGCTGTTCCACTTCTTCGAGCCAATCGCGCAGTTCATCGATGTCGAGACTGGCTACTTCGGATATATTCTTATCCCAGATCTTGAAAGAGAGCGATTCTTTTTTGAGTCGCAAACCATGGCATTCAGGACATTCGATGGTAGAGATAAACTGGTCGGCCCATTTCTTGCCCGCCGCACTCTCGTCATCTTCCATCACCTTCTGCAGGTAGTCGATGATGCCATCGTAGGCGCAGAAATAGTCGGTAGAGGTATGCACCTTTTCCTTTTCTATCTTCACGTTTTCGAGCGAACCATAAAGAATTTCCTGCATGGCATCGCCCGGAATCTCACAGATAGGTGTCTTCAGGTTGAGGTCATACTTGCTGAGCAATGATTCTATCTGCCAGAAAATCATCTGGTTCTTGTATTTGCCGAGCGGAGCGATGCCGCCTTCATGGATGCTGAGTTTATCATCGGGAATTACCTTCTTGATATCAATCTGGTTCACCTTACCCAGACCCTTGCAATGCGGACAGGCACCTTCGGGAGAGTTGAAGGAGAACATGTTAGGAGCTGGATCCTGGTAGGCGATACCCGTTACAGGGTCCATGAGACGCTTGGAGTATGTCTTGGCCTCCTTGGCACCTTTCTCAAGAACCATTACCATGCCGTCGCCCTGTTTCATAGCCGTTGCCACACTCTTGCGGATGCGTTCCTCATCTTCTTCCTTCACCACCAGTTTATCGACCACAGCTTCTATATTGTGGTTCTTATAGCGGTCGGTTTTCATATTGGGAACGATTTCGAGGATGTTGCCGTCGAGTCGCACGTAGAGATACCCCTTTCTGCGCATGCTTTCGAAGAGTTCGCGGTAATGACCTTTGCGCTGGCGTACGAGGGGAGCGAGCAGGAAGATAGCCTTGCCCTTATAATCGCTGAGAATCATGTCGATGACCTGTTCCTCGGTATATTTCATCATCTCCTCGCCACTCTGATAGCTGTAGGCTGTACCGGCGCGGGCATAGAGCAGACGGAGATAGTCGTAAATCTCGGTGGTAGTGCCCACGGTAGAGCGGGGATTCTTGTTGGTGGTTTTCTGTTCTATGCTGATGACCGGACTCAATCCCGTAATCTTATCAACATCCGGGCGTTCCATATTACCCAGGAAGTTGCGGGCATAGGCAGAGAATGTTTCGATATATCTGCGCTGACCTTCGGCAAAGATGGTGTCGAAAGCCAGTGAACTCTTGCCCGAACCCGAGAGTCCGGTAATCACGGTGAGGGAATCACGCGGAATCTCCACATCTATATTCTTGAGGTTGTGGACCCGTGCGCCCCATACATTTATCTTTTCTTCTGAATTCATATTCCAATTCTGCTAATTGCTGTTTGCCTAATAGTTACTGTTCTGTTCTTCGGTATAACCTCTGAGCAGGTTGACATCACGTTTGATGTTATACACCACGCCATCTGCCCCCTTCGCCTTGACGAGACAGAAGTAGACACCCTCCTTGACCGGTTTTCCGCGGTAGGTGCCATCCCATCCCGTGGCAGGGTCGGTCCATTCATAGAGTTTCTGTCCCCACCTATTATATATATAGGCGTGGAACTCCTCAATGTTCCGGTAACCATCCTTGGGCTTGTAGATGTCGTTGATGCCATCGCCATTTGGAGAGAAGGCATTCGGCATGAGAAGAGAACTGACCTTGGTCGTCTCTTCTGTGTTGTCCTCCTCGTCGTCGTTGACTTCCTGAGCGTGTAATTGACACGTCAAAAGTGGCAACATGATGCAAAGTAATGCTATTTTTCGTCTCATTTCTAAAATAATTTGTGCAAAGATAATAAAAAGATGAGAGATATTGCGTCAGATGCAAGATTTTTTGTATTTTTGCAGATGAAAACATGAAATATTTGAAGATATCGTTAAAAAAATCTTGTGATATGAGACAAAAAATGAGATATTTCCTGCTGCTCGTTGGGCTTCTGCTCAGTGTCAGCATTGGCGCGCAGACTATAAAATGGCGCGACATTTACACGGTTAAGAAGAAAGATACCATCTTTGGTATCGCCAATAAATATGGATTGAGCCTTCCTGAACTGATGGATGCCAATCCGGAGATGAAGCGTGAGGGATACATGCTGCAGAAGGGAGCTACGCTCTTTATTCCATACACCAAAGACCAGAAGAATCCTAATCAGGTGAACGGTCAGAAGTCGGGGAATGGGGCGACGGTTCAGAAAACTGCTACAGCTCCGGCAACCTCAAAGGCTGCAGTTGCCAGAAATGCGGTAAAGGTAGGCGTGATGTTACCTTTGCATAATGTTGATGGCGACGGCAAGCGAATGGTGGAGTATTACCGCGGTTTGCTGCTGGCTTGCGAAACCCTGAAGCAGCAGGGCGCCGATATAGATGTGCATGCCTGGAACGTTCCTATTGATGCTGATATCCGGAATACACTCTTGCAGGAGGGCGCTAACCAATGCGACATCATCTTTGGTCCACTTTATACCAAGCAGGTGGCTCCGCTGACCAACTTCTGCAAGAACTACGGCATCAAAATGGTGATTCCGTTCTCTATCAGCGGAGATGATGTAGAAAGAAACAAAGAGATTTTCCAGGTTTATCAGAGCGATGATGCGCTGAATGATGCGACCATCAAGGCATTCCTGAGCCGTTTTACCAATGTGCATCCTATCTTTGTAGACTGCAATGATTCTACTTCGAGAAAGGGCAACTTTACGTTCGGTCTGCGCAAGGAACTGGAACGCAGGAAAATCAATTATAGCATCACCAATGTGAATTCAAGTATCGATCAGTTTGCCAAGGCTTTCATGCCTTCCAAGCAGAATGTGATCATCCTGAATACGGGACGTTCGCCACAGTTGACTCAGGTATTGAACAAACTTGACGAATTTGATGCGAAGTATCCAGGTGCAGCCATCTCTCTCTTCGGCTATACCGAATGGCTGATGTATGCCAAGTATAATCTGGAAAGATTCTATAAGTATGATACTTATATCCCTTCCACCTTCTATTATAACCCGAACTCAGCACAGACTAAGGCGCTTGAGAGCCGTTATGAGCGATGGTTCCATCAGCCTATGATGGTGGCACAGCCAAGATTCGCCATCACCGGTTTCGATCACGGAATGTATCTGATTCAGGGCGTCAAGAGATATGGCAAGAACTTTACAGGTGAGCGCCAGCAGATGACTTACCAGCCTGTGCAGACTCCACTCCGTTTCGAGAAGACCAGTAGAGGAGGATACAAGAACAAGAGTTTCCAGTTGATTCACTATACCTTTAATCATCAGATAGAGGCGGTGAAGTACTAGTTTATAGTTTACAATTTATAGTTTACAATTTATAGTTGATAATGAATAGAAATATTGGGCTGCTGATTCTGATGCTCATCTTCGGAATTCCAGTTTCGGCACAGATAGGAGAGCATCGTAATGATTTCGCCATCGGTTTTAATGGGGGCTATATGATGAGTAGCGTAGGATTCATACCCGAGGTACAGCAGAAGCAGCACGGCGGACTGACGGGCGGTTTCTCGATGAGATATACCTGTGAGAAATATTTCAAGACCATCTGTTCTATCTATGCCGAAGTAAACTATGCGCAGGCAGGATGGGAAGAGGATATCCTGGATATGGAGAATAATCCGGTGATTATCACCGAAACCAAAGAGGCGATGGCTTACAAGCGTACCATTAACTATATTCAGGTGCCTGTCTTTGCGCATCTGGCATGGGGTAGGGAGACAAGAGGACTGAACATCTTCGTGAATGCCGGTCCGCAGTTTGGCTTCTATCTGAGTGATTCGCAGAAGACCAACTTCTCGGTAGAGCACATGCCGGCAACCGACAATAACCGTGTAAGTCCGGTGGTGGCTCAGGATACGATGGCAGTCAAGAACAAGCTCGATTATGGTATCGCCCTGGGTCTGGGTGCTGAATACAGTATTCCGAAGGTGGGGCATTTCCTTGCTGAAGCCCGATACTACTATGGTCTGGGAAATATCTACGGCGCTTCTAAGCGTGATTATTTCGGAAAGAGTAACTACGGACAGATTGTTCTGAAACTCTCTTATCTCTTTGATATCACCAGAACGAAGAACGTGAAACGGAAATAGATGATAATTAATAATTGATAATAAATAATGATAACGGGTTTATCATTTATGTTTTAAAGAAAATGAGTACAACAGAAAAAATGCAGATGAAATTGAGCGACTCTAAGTCAGCTCGCTGGACCGCCCTCCTCATCGTGAGTATCACGATGATGTTCGGTTACTTTTTTACAGATGTGATGTCTCCACTGGAGCCTCTCTTGACAGCAGCCAAGGGAGCAGAGAATGGTCTCGGACTCGGATGGAATTCGGATGAGTACGGCTTCTTCTCTGGAGCTTACGGATACTTCAATGTGTTCCTCCTGCTTCTCTTCTTCGGTGGTCTTATCCTCGATAAGTTTGGCATCCGTTTCACTGGTATCCTCTCTACCGTCTTGATGTTTGGTGGAGCCTTGTTGAAGTGGTATGCTTTAGGTCATGAGTTTGACGGAATGGTTGCTGTACCATTCTTCGGTACTTACAGTACGCAGGTAGTGATAGCTGCTCTTGGCTTTGCCATCTATGGTGTAGGATGCGAGATATGCGGTATCACAGTGAGCAAGGTTATCGTGAAGTGGTTTACGGGTCATGAGTTGGCTCTGGCAATGGGTGTACAGGTAGCTACGGCTCGTTTGGGAACTGCTGCAGCTCTGAGTGCTTCTCTTCCTTTTGCCAAGGCGATGGGCGGTGTTTCTGCTTCTGTTGCTTTGGGCGCTGTATTGCTTTGCGCTGGTGTACTGGTTTATCTGGTTTATTGCGTGATGGACAAGAAGGAGGATGCTTCTGCAGCAGCTGTAGCTACAGAACCGGAAGAAGGTTTCAAGTTTTCAGACTTGGGCGGTTTGTTCAAGACAACAGGTTTCTGGTATGTGGCATTCCTTTGCCTGATGTTCTATGCCGGTGTATTCCCATTCCTGAAGTTTGCCACCAAACTGATGATTTTCAAGTATGGTGTGGATGCTAATTTGGCAGGTCTGATTCCTGCGATGTTGCCATTCGGTACCATCTTCCTCACACCGCTCTTCGGTAGTATATACGATAAGTATGGCAAGGGTGCTACGCTGATGATTATCGGCAGTTGCCTCCTGACCTTTGTGCACGTCATGTTTGCCCTGCCAATCAACTCATGGGTGCTTGCCATCGTGCTGATGCTCATCCTGGGCATTGCATTTGGACTGGTACCATCAGCCATGTGGCCATCTGTGCCAAAGATTATTCCAATGAAACTCTTAGGAACTGCATACGCTCTTATCTTCTACATCCAAAACATCGGACTGGCTCTCATTCCGGTATGGATTGGTAAGGTGAACCAGGCTAATACGGGTGCTGATGGTGTTATCGACTATACCCAGACGATGACTATCTTTGCAGCCTTCGGTGTGATTGCTATTATCATCTCGTTCCTCCTCTTGTTTGAAGATAAGAGAAAGGGATATGGATTGCAGAAGCCTAATGTGAAATAAGTGAAGAGTGAAAGTATAATTTTTAAAAGAAAGGAAATAACCATGAATGCGACACCTGAATCATTGATTAAGGACTATGCTGACCCGATAGAGCAGCAGGAGATTGACAAGTTTGTATGTTCTGAGATGGGCAGACAGATACACCGGTATATCAAGGGTATGTCGGGTACCAAGCAAGCTATGTTGAAATTTGAGGAAAGGCTAGCCAGCCTCTCTGTACCAGAGAAGGAGAAGGCGATAGCCAAGTATATTGATCTGAACAGAAAAGCATTGGATGGTCTTGACTTGAAGATGATTCTGGTCCGTTCGGTAGCCAACTATTGTGATACCTTCCAGTATATGCTGGATTTTGTCAACGATAAGCGCAAGATGGTTTTCTATTACCAGCGCATCAAGGCGAAATACATTCAATATCATGAAGTATTTGAGCAGGATGGAAAGTTCGGTATGAAAGATCATCAAGGCAACATCTTACTCTCGCCAACTTATGATTTCTTGCGCACCTGCTACATTTATAATGATGACTTGAGCATCATGCCGGTAATAGCTGAGAAGAATGGCAAGATGGGACTGGTAATGCCGGATGGTAACGATACGGTAGTGGCGGATTTCCTTTACGACGAAATTTGCTTGCGTGATGAATATCCTTACTTCGAAGCATCAAAAGATGGCGAGAACGGATTTCTTGACAAGACTGGTAACTTTGTGAATAGTTAATAGTTAACAGTTTATAGTTAATAGAGAAAGGGCAATCAGATTGGGATGAACCAACTGATTGCCCCTTTTTACTTTCGTTGCTATGAGCAACTTGGTTTTATCTATTTTTCTCTCGTCTTCAAACCCTAGTGAAGAAAAGCAAAAGAATTCTTCACTCTTCACTTAACTTATCCCAAGTACTTCATCAAAATTTTGATCTTACCGCTATCACGGAGCTTGATGATACTCTTTTCGCGAATCTGGCGAACACGCTCACGGGTAAGGTTGAACTCGCTGCCGATTTCCTCCAAACCCTTCTCGTGGCAACCGATACCATAGCAGTAGCACAGAATCTTGCGCTCACGGTCTTTCAATACAGAGTTGAGAACGCGGTCAAGCTCGCTCGCCATAGACTCGAAGTCTACACCCTTGTCGGTACGGCTGTCATCACCCGAAGCCATCACGTCGACCATCGCATTGTCATCATCATCGCTACCGAATGGAGCATCGATACTCATGTGGTGATTATCTGCCTTGATAGTCTGGTCGATTTTGCTTTCTTCCATCTTTGTGATTTGAGCGAGCTCAGCAACAGAAGGTTTGCGCTGGTTCTCCTGCTCAAACTTACTGATTTCTGCACTAATCTTACTCAATGCACCTACCTGGTTCAAAGGCAGGCGAACGATACGGCTCTGCTCGGCAATAGCCTGCAGGATGCTCTGACGAATCCACCATACGGCGTATGAGATAAACTTAAAGCCGCGGGTCTCGTCAAACTTTTCAGCAGCCTTTACCAAACCGATGTTACCCTCGTCGATGAGGTCGGTAAGAGAAAGACCTTGGTGCTGATATTGCTTAGCAACAGATACAACGAAACGAAGGTTTGCTTTTACCAATTTCTCCTTGGCACGTTCTCCCTCACGACCGCCTTTGCGAATCTTCTGGGCAAGTTCGATTTCTTCATCGATAGAGACCATAGGCTCTCTACCAATCTCCACCAAGTACTTGTCGAGTGCTTCACTGGAACGGTTGGTTATACTCTTACTAATCTTAAGTTGTCTCATAAATATCCTTTTACCTTTCTATTTAGAATTTTTTGAAGTATTTTTGTGTATCCCGAAACCTCCTCATGGTTTCGGGGTGCAAAGGTACGAAAAAAAATGCAATTACGTTGTAATATAAACGGAAATTTTTTATCTGATTTGTCTGTTTTTTAGAATTTTAGCCGGTTCCTAGTAGAAAAATGCTATGTGAAGTGCGCTTTTTGGTGCAATAAGTTTGAAATATGGAATAATTTATGTATCTTTGCACAAAAATTGCGAGAAAAGAATAACTAAATAATAAAATAACAACAAAACAAAAAATTATGTTTGAGAATCAACCAAAAGGTCTGTGGGCCTTAGCTTTGGCAAACACGGGTGAGCGATTCGGCTATTACACCATGCTTGCTGTGTTCTTGCTTTATTTGCAGGCCAACTTCGGTTTTGAAACCGGATTGGCAAGTACTATTTACTCTACATTCCTGATGATGGTTTATTTCCTTCCTATCATCGGTGGTATCGCAGCCGACAAGTTTGGCTTTGGACGTATGGTTACTACAGGTATCTTCATCATGTTCATCGGCTATCTTGTTCTCTCACTTCCTCTTGGCAAGGAAACCGTTGCCGTTGCTGCTATGGGTATTTCACTTATCCTCATCGCTTTGGGAACCGGTCTGTTCAAGGGTAATCTGCAGGTGATGGTAGGCCGTCTCTATGATGAGCCACAGTATGCCAGCAAACGTGATTCCGGTTTCTCACTCTTCTATATGGCTATCAACATCGGTGCTATGTTTGCTCCTACTGCTGCCATCAAGATTATGAAGTGGGCGCAGGAGAGCCTGAGCGTTTCTGTGGAAGATTCATACCACTTCGCATTCGCCGTGGCTTGTGCTTCACTGATTTTCAGTATCGCTATCTACTATGCCTTCAGCTTTACATACAAGCATGTTCTTGCTTCAGAGACCAAGAGTAAGGATGATAAGACTTCTGCCAAGGAGACAAACGAACTTTCTAAGGCTGAGACCAAGGAGCGCATCATCTGCCTCTGTCTCGTATTCGCTGTGGTTATCTTCTTCTGGATGGCTTTCCATCAGAACGGTAATACATTGACACTCTTTGCCCGCGATTATACACAGAAGACTTCAGAGGGTATGCAGTCAATGGCGTTCGATGTTACCAACCTCGTAGCCTGCATCTTCGTGGTTTACGGTTGCTTCGGTCTGGCACAGAGCAAGACTGGCAAGGGTAAGGGCATCTCTCTTGGTGTCATCGTTGCTGCCATCGCTTTCCTCTTCTACAAGTACAGCAACCTTGAAGGTGCCGTAGATGTTGAGGCTCCTATCTTCCAGCAGTTCAACCCATGCTATGTAGTGGCATTGACACCGGTGAGCGTTGCTTTGTTCTCATGGCTTCACAAGATTGGCAAGGAGCCTACATCGCCAGAGAAGATTGGTTTGGGTATGCTCGTTGCTGCTCTCGGTTTTGTATGGATGGCTGTAGGTTCTATGGGGCTGGAGCTTCCTTTGACACAGGGCAATCCTGCTACAGAGGGTACACGTGTAAGTGCTAACCTCCTCATCTCTACATACCTCATCCTTACATTCGCAGAGCTTCTGCTTTCTCCAATCGGTATTTCATTTGTATCGAAGGTAGCTCCTCCAAAGTATGCTGGTTTGATGATGGGTCTCTGGTTCGGTGCAACAGCCATCGGTAACCAGTTGGTTATGATTCCTGGCATCATGTGGGGGCAGAACTTCAACCTCATTGCCATCTGGGGTGTTCTCGCAGGTATCTGTCTGGTTTCAGCTCTCTTCATCTTCTCTATCATCAAGAAGTTGAATCGCGTAAGCTAAATCTTAGAATTATAACATATAAAAAAGGCTTGCTTCATTACGGAGCAAGCCTTTTTTATTTGTTATTTCTTCAACCACTTGTCTAACCAGCCGAAGAAGGTGCGCTGCCAGAGCACGCCGTTCTGTGGCTTCAATACCCAGTGGTTCTCATCAGGATAGATGAGGAGTTCGGCTGGGATGCCACGCATGCGGGCTGCATTGAAGGCGCCCATGCCCTGGTTGGCATTGATACGGTAATCCTTTTCGCCGTGGATGCAGAGGATTGGAGTATCCCACTTGTCTACAAACTTATGAGGACTGTTCTCGTAAGTCTTCTTGGCGTTGGCACTCTGGTCCTTGTTCCAGTAAGCATCCTCGTATTCCCAGTTAGAGAACCAAGCCTCCTCTGTATCGGTGTACATGCTCTCCAGGTTGAAAGCACCATCGTGAGAGAGGAATGCCTTGAAACGCTTGTTGTGATGACCGGCGAGATAGTATACTGAGAAACCACCGAAGCTGGCACCTACACAACCCAGACGATCCTTGTCTACGTAAGGAAGATTGTTGGCAGCATCATCAATAGCTGAAAGATAATCGTTCATGCACTGGCCTGTCCAGTCGCCAGAAATCTCTTCGTTCCATGCGCTTCCGAAACCAGGGAGACCGCGGCGGTTTGGCAATACGACTACATAGCCGTTGGCTGCCATGATCTGGATGTTCCAGCGGTAGCTCCAGAACTGGCTTACCGGACTCTGAGGACCACCCTCGCAGAAGAGAAGGGTAGGGTACTTCTTGTTGGCATCGAAATTAGATGGCAACATGATCCATACCAGCATCTGCTTGCCGTCGGTAGTCTTTACCCAACGCTGCTCACACTTACCCAGATTCAACTGGTTCAGAATATGGTCGTTCTCGCGGGTAATCTGCTCTACCTTGGTACTCTTGGCATCCTTGCCTGGAGTTACGATATAGATATCAGTAGGATGACTCATGCTAGCCTTGGTAGCAAGAAGCTTGTTGCCGTTGTTGGCAAGCGAGATGCTTCCGTAGTCAGCCCACTCGTTGGTAATCTGCTTTACTTCGCCCTTGAAGTTAGCCTGATAGAGGTTCAGGGTTCCGTGCCATACGCCGATGAAGCTGAGGCTCTTGTTGTCCTTGTTCCATACGAAGCCCTCTACGTTAGAGTCGAACTTCTCTGATACATAGTTCTTCTTGCCGGTAGCGAGTTCGTAAACACAGAGGCGGTTGCGGTCGCTCTCGTAGCCATCGCGAGCCATGCTCTGCCAAGCGATGTACTTGCCGTCAGCAGAGAACTGAGGGTTCACGTCGTAACCCGGATTGTTCTTCAGATTCTCAGGAGCGTTGACAGCCTGGTTCTTCATGCTCTTGGTAGCATCAATCTTAGGCTCTACATAGCCAGCCTCCTTGCAGAGGTTCTTTGTCTCGCGCGTACCTATATTATATAGATAGATATCAGAGTCGGTAGAGATGGCATACTGAACGCCCTCCTTCTTACGGCAGGTATAGGCGATGGTCTTGGAATCCGGACTCCATGCCAGCTGCTCGATGCCACCGAATGGAGCCATAGGGCACTCGAATGGTTCATCCTTCAGGATGTCTTCGCCGGCGTTGATGGTACCGTCTTCAGCCACATCAGCCACGAAAGGATGGAGAAGGCTCTCTACGTAGTGGTCCCAGTGGCGATAGTTCATATCAGTTACGAGACGGCCGGTAGCCAATGGAAGATCAGAAGGATTCTCCTTGATGGTTCCGTGGTAAGGGAGTTCCTTGATGAGGATTACCTTCTTGCCGTCAGGAGAGAAGCGGAAGCCCTGGATGCCCAACTTGTCGTTGGTGAGCTGCTTTCTGCCTGTACCGTCAGGGTTCATGCTCCAGAGCTGTCCGTCGCGGATGAAGGCAATCTTCTGTCCGCCCTGAATCCAGGCAGCATCTGTTTCGCTCTTTGCATCGGTGGTCAATGCCTTCTGGTTCTTGCCGTTGGCATCCATGATGAAGAGCATCTGATGACCCTTGTTCTCCTTTACACTGTAGTAACCCACCTGGTACACAACCTGCTTGCCGTTAGGCGAAGCTTCGGCGCCACCGATACGTCCCATTGCCCAGAGAGCCTCAGGAGTCATCAGGTGGTTTTCTACCTTGATGTCATTTTTCTGAATCATAGTCTGTGCATCAGCAGCTGTGCCCATCGTGAGAGCCGCAGCAGCTAAAATCATAGCTTTAATCATGTTTCTAATTTTACTGTTATAATGTTGCTTTGTTGTTATGTATCCTATTTGTCTTAAATCTGATCCAAAGCCTGCTTGATATCATCGAGGATGTCTTCTACATCTTCGATACCTACAGAGAGGCGAATCAGATCTGGCGCAACACCTGCTTCCTTCAGCTGCTCTTCGCTGAGCTGGCGATGGGTGTGACTGGCTGGATGGAGCACACAGGTGCGGGCATCGGCTACATGGGTTACGATGTTGATCATGTCGAGAGAATCCATAAACTTGATGGCTGTCTCGCGATCTCCCTTCAATCCGAAGGCAATAACACCGCAGGTGCCGTTTGGCATATACTTCTGGGCAAGCGCATGATACTCATCGCCCTCCAGACCGCTATAATGAACCCAAGCCACACGCTCATCGTTCTGCAGGAACTCTGCCACCTTCTGTGCATTGGCACAATGCTGGCGCATACGGAGGTGGAGACTCTGAAGACCGAGGTTGAGGATGAACGAATTCATTGGGGCAGGGATGCTGCCGAGATCGCGCATCAGCTGAGCTACGAGTTTGGTGGTGTAGCCCATCTTGCCGAAAGCCTTCACATAGGTCAGACCATGGTAGCTGTCATCCGGTGTGCAGAGACCTGGAAACTTATCAGCATGAGCCATCCAGTCGAAGTTGCCGCTGTCTACTACCACGCCACCTACCTGTGAAGCCGTACCATCCATATATTTGGTAGTACTGTGGGTAACGATGTCGGCACCCCATTCGAATGGGCGGCAGTTGATAGGCGTAGCGAAGGTGTTGTCAACGATGAGAGGCACCCCATTCTTGTGAGCAATGCGTGCAAACTTCTCGATGTCGAGTACAGCGCAGCCCGGGTTGCTGATGGTTTCGCCGAAAACAACCTTGGTGTTAGGGCGGAAAGCCTTCAGGATTTCTTCTTCGCTATCGTTCGGATTCACGAAAGTACACTCGATGCCGAGCTTCTTCAGGGTTACGCCGAAGAGATTGAAGGTACCACCATAAATCTCATTAGATGTAACGATATGGTCGCCCGCTTCGCAGATGTTGAATACTGCATAGAAGTTGGCAGCCTGACCGCTGCTGGTTAATACGGCTCCCACGCCACCTTCGAGTTCGGCAATCTTCTTTGCCACAACATCGTTGGTAGGGTTCTGGAGACGGGTATAGAAGTAGCCTTCCTTCTTCAGGTCGAAGAGCATAGCCATCTCCTCAGAGTTGTCATACTTGAAAGTAGTGCTTTGATAAATTGGCACTTCAATCGGTTCGCCGTTCTTTGGCTCATAGCCTCCCTGCACGCAGATAGAGGCGGTACGTAAATTCTTTTTCATTTGTCGGTTATGTTTTCTTTTAAACTTCATGTTTTTGCGATATGACATGTTATGCTGCCCATTGCAAGATGCAAAGATACGGCAAATCCTTGAGAATTAAGAATAATTTGCGTAAAACATTGTTCTATAGCCAGTTTTTTTTGTACTTTTGCAGTCAAATTTGCAAAATAATAGCGATATAGTTTTATTTAAAGTAGTATGAAGATAGGTTTCGATAACGAGAAGTATCTGAAGATTCAGTCAGAACACATCAAGGAGAGAATCTCACAGTTTGACGGAAAGCTTTACCTCGAATTGGGCGGTAAACTTTTTGACGATCATCATGCCAGCAGAGTTTTGCCGGGTTTCCAGCCTGACAGCAAACTGCGCATGTTCCAGAAAATCAGCGATAGCATCGAGATTGTTATCGTGATTAGTGCAGCCGATATAGAGAAGAACAAGAAGCGTGCCGACTTGGGCATTACTTACGATGAGGACGTGTTGCGTCTTCGTGGTGAGTTCCAAAACCGTGGTTTCATGGTGGGTTCTGTTGTCATCACTCATTATAATGGCCAGCCTGCCGCCATCGCCTTCAAACAGCGTTTGGAGCGCGAGGGCATCAAGACTTACTGCCATTATCTCATCGAGGGCTATCCTCACAACGTGAGTCTGATTGCCTCTGACGAGGGATTCGGTCAGAACGATTATGTTGAAACAGAGCGTCCGCTGGTTATTGTTACTGCGCCGGGTCCTGGCAGCGGTAAGATGGCGGTTTGCCTGAGTCAGCTTTATAATGAGAACAAGCGTGGTGTGCATGCCGGCTACGCCAAGTTTGAGACATTCCCTGTGTGGAATCTCCCATTGAAGCATCCTGTGAACATTGCATACGAGGCTGCTACTGCCGATCTGAACGATGTGAATATGATTGACCCGTTCCATCTGGAGGCTTACAACAAGATAGCCATCAACTATAACCGTGATGTAGAGATTTATCCTGTGCTCAATGCGCTGTTCGAGGGTATCTATGGTAGCAATCCATACAAGTCGCCTACGGATATGGGTGTGAACATGGTAGGCTTCTGCATCTCTGATGATGAGGCTTGCTGCGAGGCATCCAAGAATGAGATTGTCCGCCGTTACTATGCGGCTACCAACAAGTTGGCGGCTGGTGCTTGCAATGAAGATGAGATCAATAAGATTCAGATGCTCTTCAATCAGGCTAAGATTACTACTGATTACCGCAAGGTGACGGTAGCTGCCAAGAATCATAAGAAGGAGACGGGTCATACCTCTTCTGCCATTGAGTTGGAGGATGGTACCATTATCTGCGGTCATAGCAGCGAGTTGCTGGGCTGTAGTGCCGCCTTGCTCCTGAATGTTACCAAGCAGTTGGCAGGCATCGACCATGAATTGAAGCTGATTCCTCAGTCGATGATTGAGCCTATCCAGCATACCAAGGTGAATTATCTCGGTGGTCACAATCCTCGTCTTCATACGGATGAGGTTTTGGTTGCTCTTTCTGTTCTTTCAGAGAATGATGAGAACTGCAGGAAGGCATTGGAGCAGTTGCCTAAGCTTCGCGGCTGTCAGGCTCATTGCACCGTGATGCTGAGTGATGTAGACCAGAAGATCTTCAAGAAACTCGGTGTGGATATCACCTGCGAGCCGGTATTGAAGAAGTAAATTTGGGTTGGATACTATTGAAGAAGCAAATTTGCTTTAAACAATATACCCCCGAAAAGTTATAGTTAATCTCGTAGATTGATTAATTATACCTTTTCGGGGGTGTTTGTTTTTATTTTATACAGAAACATTATCTTAATGCCATAACTCTGCTGAGAATCAGTTTCTTGTATTCCTTCTTCATGCTGTCCGGAAGGAAGGAGGCTTCTATCAGGTCGAGCCATTTTACGATGGATCGGCGGAACTTTTTGGCGATGTTGTTGATTACCTTCTCGCTGAGGCCCGAGGCGGTCATTACCTTGACGAAATCAGATTTCTGAATCTTTCTCTTTCTTCCGTTGAGTGTCAGGGCGAGCTCCTCGGTATCTTCTGGCATCACAATCTTCGTGCAGAGGAGGTCGTAGGCTGGAGTTAAGCAATAACCCAATTTGCGGTTGTTGTAGAGCGAGAAGTTCTTGAGGTGCATGTCAGCGTTGCCCGTAATCCATGAGAAGATGACCACTTCCCAATAGTTCACGAGGTCGAGCTGCGAGAACGATGAATACTTCTTGATGAGTCTGGCTATCTGCTCGTAGGAACCTTTATATTTGTATTCGGTAAGGCGCTCTGACAGCTGGCACATATCTTCCATCGGTACCTTTTGTCCATCATCCAGTCGGTCTATTCTCCGGGTGATATAACAGAGTTCACCATCGGCAAAGCGAATCAGTCCGTGGGGAACCACAGCTATCTTGGCGGCTTCGGCGAGATGCATCGTGAGGTCTTCTATTTCCGGTAGACTGCGGTAGCGGTCGGTTTGTGGCTTGAGGATATATTTTCCCCAAAGGCCTACGATGGTGAAGCGGGATGGTTCGTTCTTTCCGCCCGGATTTACATCGAGCGAGAGCTTCGCCTGCACACCGGTGAGGGTGGTCTGGGCACGCACTACCTGTTTTGCCAGGTCGCCAATTTCCTTTCTAACGTAGGGTAGGACAGGGGCTTCCTTGGTGCCGAAGAGCTTGCGTGCGCAGGCGGGATGGTAATCTACCTGACCAGGCTTGAGCGGTTTATAACAATATAGACATTTCTCCATATCTTATTCTCCTTTCTGTTTTTGGGGTGAACCATTTGTTTCTTCTGCTTGAGATTCGTTTGTAGGAATGACGCTTACTGCTCCGATGCAATCCTTGCAGCAGGCAAGGAGGAGCGACATTCTGTCGCGCTGGTTGATTTTCCAACTGCTTTCTGCGATGTTCAGCAGCCATCCTTCGGGGATTAATCCATCGAAGAATGGGAACAGTACGGTATCGTGGTAGGGCTCATCAGATAAAGGAAGCGTCAGACTTACGGCTTCCGCACCATCCGATGCCAGATAATCTGAATCATAGGCGAAGGTAAAGCCTGTTTCGTCTTCCGTCAGCAGACCTACGTATTGGTCGTAGAGATATATTTTTCCTTGTTTCATGATATATTATTTTTATTTTTGATAGGAACGGGGCCTATTTCCTGACCGAACAGGAGGAGGACCTGGTTTACCTTGTCGAGTCGTAGTGTTTCCTTTCCCTGTTCCAGTTCTCTTACGAATCTGAGACCTACGCCCGATTTCGCCGCCAGATCTACTTGCGTCAATCCGAATTGCTTGCGCATTTCCTTGACGTATGATGATAATGTATTGCTCATATTCTTGTTATTTTATACCCTATCGGGTAATATTATATATGGGATAATATTATATTATACCCTTTCGGGGGCAAATATACGGATAATAAATGAAAATACCCCCGAAAAGGTATAATTTATAATATCATTTAACAAATTATACCTTTTCGGGGACAAAAAAAGCGTAATGAACACCTTTTCCGGGTAATCCATTACGCTTTCATTTTTATCTGGTAATCTTTATTTTCCGAGATTATTCTTTTTCTCGTTCAGTTCTGCCTGCTTGCGCATCATCTCTTCCTGCTGCTTGCGCTGCATCTCCTGGAGAGCCTGCATTCTTGCCATCAGGCCGCTTGCCTTCTTAGGGTTGTTCTTGTTCTCCTGATAGCGCTTCTCAAGGATGGCGAGGAGTTTCTCGTCGTCGGTAGTCTTGCGCAGGGTCCACATGATAGCGGCACTGAAGAACAATGAGATGAAGTAGTAGAAGTTCAGACCGGCTGAGTAGTCATTGAACATGAAGAAGAACATCAATGGCATGAGATACATCATCCACTGCATCATCTTCATCTGCTCTGCCTGCTGACCTACCATCTGGTCGCGCTGCTGACGCATGGTCATCCAAGAGTACAACAGGTTGGCTACACAGAACAGGATACAGGTCAAACTCAAGTGGTCGCCAATCAGCCAGATGTTGGTGTTCCATTCGAAGATTGGGTCGAAGGTACTCAAGTCGTTCATCCACAAGAACTTCTCACCACGAAGCTGGATGGCATTAGGTACGAAGTTGAACATCGCAACCCAAACCGGCATCTGAATCAGCATAGGCAAGCAACCGGATAATGGGCTTACACCATACTTGGCATATTCCGCCATCATCGCCTGCTGCTTCTGCATTTGGTCCTCAGGCTTATTATACTGAGCTGTAGCAGCTTCGAGTTTTGGTTTCAGCACACGCATCTTGGCTGAACTCATATAGCTCTTCTTCACCATAGGGTAGGTGATGAGCTTGAGGAGCAAGGTGATGAGAATCAATACGATACCCATTGGGAACACGTTGCTCAACCAGTCGAATACGTAGAGTGTGAAGAAACGGTTGATCCAGCGGATGATAGGCCATCCCAGGTATACGAGCTTCTGGAATTCCAAGTCCTTGCCGAAGGTACTTTCCTTCTCGGTATTCTTCAGAATCTGGAAGTCGTTAGGACCGAAGTAGAACTCAAACTCAGATGCCTTCTTACCGGTTGGGTCGAAAGCTGTCTTCATCTTAGCCTGGAACTGCTTCAGATAGCCCGAACCCTTCTCCTGAGGGATTGATGTCATGAAAGCATCCTTCTCGAAGTTATCCTTTGCTACGATGATGGCAGAGAAGAACTGGTTCTTGAAAGATACCCAGTCGATGGCTTCTTCTATCTTCTCGTCAATCTTCTCGCTGCCCTCGCTCAGATGGTCGGTACCGCCTTCTGCATTATGGTAGGTGAGGGTAGTGTAACGGTTTTCGAACATGAAACCACGTTCCTGCTGGCGTGCCTTGTCGCTCCAGTCAACATCCATCTTATTATAATTAGGTGAGAACAGACCCGCCATACCATTTGCCTGAAGACTCATGTGCAGCATGTAGTCATTGCCCAATGTATAAGTCAGGGTGAGCGTCTTGCCTTCACCAGCCACAGCGGTCAGGGTGACAGACTTGTCGGTCACGTTGGATGGAGTGAAGTAGAGATCGCTGGTGATGATGTTGGCTTCTTTAGCCTCGAGCATGAACTTGAGGCTCTGGTCGTTACCGTCGAAGAGGGTTACGTCCTTGGCATCAGCCGAACCGTCTTTCACCTGCAGGTTGTGTCCCACATAGCCCTTGATGACAGCCTTCTCTACAGTAGCACCCTTGGTGTTGAGTGTTAATTCTACCTTGTCGTTTTTCAATACAATCTTCTTAGCCTGGCCTTTGAGTGCCGAATAGAAGAGGGCGGTTGAGTCTGCCTCAACCTTTGCTTTGGCATTAGTCTGGCGCTTAGCAGCGGCAGCCTTGCTGGCCTTTTCCATCTCGGCATGTTTAGCCTTGGCGATGGAGTCCTGAACGAATGCCGCTCTCTGTTCTTCGGCAGATGGCTGGTTATACCAGCTAAAGCCAATCAGCACTACGGCAATCAGGAGGAAACCGATAATGTTGTTCTTGTTCATTTTTAAAATTTGAAATTAAAGGAGTAAAGGGGATCACTCCTTTAACTCCTAATATTTACTTTTTGTTTTCTATTGCTGTCTTTACGAAATCCATGAAAAGTGGATGTGGTTTCAGCACCGTACTCTGGTATTCAGGATGATACTGTGTACCTACGTACCACTTCAAGCCTGGGATTTCTACGATTTCTACCAGGTCGCTCTCAGGGTTTCTGCCTACGCACATCATGCCGTTCTTCTCAAATTCCTGCTGGAACTCGTTGTTGAACTCATAGCGGTGGCGATGGCGTTCCTGAATATGCTCCTTCTTATAGATATTGAACACGCGTGAACCCTGTTTCAGCACACACTCGTAAGCACCGAGACGCATGGTTCCACCCATGTTTGATATGTTCTTCTGCTCCTCCATGATGTCGATAACATTGTGTGGAGTCTTCTCGTCCATCTCACGTGAGTTGGCATCCTTGTAACCCAATACGTTGCGGGCAAACTCGATGACCATCATCTGCATACCCAGGCAGATGCCGAAGGTAGGGATGTCGTGGGTGCGGGTATAGTGGGCGGCGATAATCTTGCCCTCGATGCCTCGCTGGCCGAAGCCTGGGCAGATGACGATGCCATCCTGTCCCTTCAGCTGTTCTGCCACGTTCTCTTCTGTGAGATATTCTGAGTTGATGAAGGTAATCTTCACCTTGTGGTCGTTGTAGGTGCCGGCATGCGAGAGACTCTCGCGGATACTCTTGTATGCATCCTGCAGGTCATACTTGCCTACGAGACCGATGTTTACCACCTCTGTAGCCTTGTTTCTGCGGTCGAGGAATGTCTTCCAAGGACCCAGCGCAGGTGTTTCGCCGATAGGCTCGCCCATCTTGCGGAGGATGGCGGTGTCGAGGCCCTGGTTCTGCATGTTTACAGGCACCTCGTAGATGCTAGGAAGGTCTTCGCTCTGAATCACGCAGTCCAAGTCTACGTTACAGAAGCTGGCTACCTTCTTCATGATTCCCTCTTCGAGATGCTTCTCGGTGCGGAGAATCAGGATATCTGGCTGAATACCTACGCTCTGCAGTTCCTTCACGGAGTGCTGTGTAGGCTTTGTCTTCAACTCGCCTGCTGCCTTCAGATAAGGCACATAGGTAAGGTGAACGTTGATAGCGTTCTTGCCCAGCTCCCATTTCAGCTGTCGGATAGCCTCCATGTAAGGGGCGCTCTCTATGTCGCCGATGGTTCCGCCAATCTCGGTAATCACGAAGTCATAGTGATACTTCTTGCCGAGCAGCTTCACGTTGCGCTTGATCTCGTCGGTGATGTGAGGCACCACCTGGATGGTTTTGCCGAGATAATCGCCACGACGCTCCTTGTCGATGACTGCCTTGTAGATACGACCAGTGGTGAGAGAATTCGCTTTCGTAGTTTGAATGCCGGTGAATCGCTCGTAGTGTCCGAGGTCGAGGTCGGTCTCCATACCATCTACCGTTACGTAGCACTCACCATGCTCATACGGGTTCAGCGTACCCGGGTCGATGTTGATGTATGGGTCAAACTTTTGGATAGTAATGTTGTAACCTCTTGCTTGAAGAAGTTTACCGATGGATGAAGATATGATTCCTTTACCCAAAGAAGAAACCACACCACCAGTTACGAAGATGTACTTTGTTTCAGCCACGATATTTATAATTTAAATTAGAATTATTTGGGTGCAAAGTTACGACATTTTTGTGAAATGAGCAAAAATATTTCTAATAAAGGGCATAGATTTATGAATTATTTATTACCTTTGTGCCCAAATTTATAAAATTAAGGTATGAAAATAAAATTTGGATTACTCGTTCTTGCGTTCCTTTCGGCTCTGTCGCCTGTTTCTGCCCAGCGCAAATTGAAGAAGGTGGCGCCCGGAGAGGCATCGAAGAACAGGTTGGCTGAAATCTATGCTGACTCGCTCTTGATGTGCCGTCAGCGCATCGATTCCATGAAGATGGATTCCGGGGACAGCAGATATGCCCAGCTCTTTACGCCGCTCACCTTCTATCATGGGCCGGCAGCCCGCATGTTGCGACTCAAGCCTCAGAATGGGGTGAAGGATTCGCTCGGAACGATGCTCGACCAGACGCTGATGGAGGTATATCTCAAGCGTCCCGACCTGGTGCGCAATACTGAGTCTCATCTCAAGGAGGTGGGGGCACCGCTGGCTGCGCAGAGCAAACTGAAGAAAAATCATCCTGATATCGTAGAGCAGGTGGCTCCGAAGGCGATTGAGGTGGATGCGGCTCCGATGGACATCGTCATCACCCGTCCTAACTTCTGGACCATAGGTGGCGATTATTATCTGCAGTTCCTGCAAAACTATGTTTCTGACAACTGGTATAAGGGTGGTGAGAGCAATTATTCGGTGCTCGGAAGAGTGACGATGTTTGCCAATTACAATAACAAGCAGAAGCTAAAATGGGATAATAAGGTGGAGATGCGCCTGGGTTATCAGACTTCGAAGGGTGATACGGTTCATACGCTGAAGACGAGCGATGATATGATACGATACACCGGAAAACTCGGTCTGCAGGCTTCCAGGAAGTGGTATTGTACCATCCAGCTGATTGGCCAGACTCAGTTTACGCATGGTTACAAGAGTAATGACAAGACGGTTTATTCCGATTTCTTCTCGCCATTCAATCTGAACCTCTCTGTCGGTATGGATTATAATGTAGACTGGTTCAATCACCGCCTGAAGGGTAGTGCCCATCTGGCTCCTCTGGCTTTCAACTGGAAGTATGTGGGCAGAGCGTCGCTGGCTACGCGGTACGGACTGGATGAGGGGAAGCATGGCATGACCGATTACGGTTCTGAGTGTACCTTCGACCTGTCGTGGCAGATAGCGGATAATATCAAGTGGAAGACCCGTCTCTGGGGATACACCACTTACAAGCGTGCTGAAATAGAGTGGGAAAACACCATTACCTTCCAGTTTAACCGCTATATTTCTACCAACATCTTCCTCTATCCGCGTTTCGACGATGGTGTGAAGCGCAAGGATGACCAGAGCTACTGGCAGTTTAAGGAATTCATGTCAGTAGGATTCTCTTATTCGTTCTAAGATAAGTAGTTGACAGTAAACACAATAAAGGCTCGTTCCTGTAGCAGGAGCGAGCCTTTGTTGTATCTGTTAGAATCGGAAGCAAACCTCGGCATCTGCCATGGAGTAATTATGCTTCGCGAGTGTCTTGTCGTTGATGAGCGCATACTCGGTAAGGATAGAGATCCGCTTGCCGATATGGAAGTTCAAACCTGCCTCATACTGGGTCCTCTGCATGTTGCTCTTGCCGTTAGGCTGATACATGTCGTAACGCGCCTTCACGTCGATACGGCTGTTCTTTGGCAGCTGAGCCAATGGGGCGATAACCAGTCCATATACACCCTGTGCCTTGTCGCCGATTTTTGTATTCAGATTGCAGTCCTTGGCGTTGGCATCGTTGAAGTTGGTGATGCTCTTGGCAAAAGCCTTGCCGGTAGAGTGAATGTACTCAGAACGTACGGTCCAGCCGTCTTTCTTATATTCGAAAGAGAAGGCGTAGCGGTTCTGGTTCAGACTGCGGGTACCGCTGAAAGTCTCTTTTACAGGTTTTCCTTCCTTGTCAAGAACGGAATTTCCAGCAGCATCTTTCTTGTAGATGATGTTTCCCTGTTCATCGTCGTTCCATGTTCCCTTTCTTGCATAAGAACCGGTCCATCCGAAGGCACCGATGCGCATGCCGCTTACAGGCATTACCCATACACCACCAATCACATTCTTCTGCTGGTCAACGTCCTTGGTATTGGTTCCCTGTCCGTTGAATACACCAATCTGATAGTGCAGCAGGTTTCTGCCATTGGCATTCTTGAGGAAATCGCCCTGGAACTGAAGACCGATGTCACGGCCGTTGGATGCATGTTCTCCGGCACGGTCGCTGAAACCAGCCAGCTTGCTCACGTTCTGTGAATATCCCATGAAGCCCTGGTCGATAGGGTGCGTCGGATTCTCAAAGGTGAACGGGTTTTTGAACTGACCGATCTTCACCTTGAAGTATTCATATTTCTGCCATTCAGCAAACAGGTCCACCATTCTCGGACTGGAACCGAGGGTAGAGGTGTTGCCGTTGAACTGAATCTGAGTTTTCCAGTAGAAGTCGCCTGCTATGCGACCTTCGAGAGAGATACGCGCCATACGGATGTTGAATGAGTTGGATTCAGCATCTTTCTGTCCGCTGTACTGATACTGGGTCATTCCATACCCCGACAATTTCACGTTGCTCAACCATGATGGTATTTCGATGGTCTGCTTCTGCTGGGCGCTGGCTGAGACCGAAGCTACAGCCATGAGCGCCATGATGATGGTTTTCTTCATCTTGTTTCTATTTTGATTTCTAGGTTTATCTCTTTTCGAGCAATACCACGTTCTCTACGTGAGGGGTATGAGGGAACATATCCACCGGCTGTACGGCAGCTACCTTATACTCCGCATCCATCAGCTGCAGGTCGCGAGCTTGGGTTGCCGGGTTGCAGCTTACGTATACGATGCGCTTTGGTGCTGCATTCAGGATGACGTTTATTACGTCTGGGTGCATTCCGGCACGTGGCGGGTCGGTGATGATGACGTCAGGTCGACCGTGCTGTGCGATGAAATCATTGGTCAGGATATCCTTCATGTCGCCTGCATAGAAGAGGGTGTTCTCGATGTTGTTCACCTGAGAATTCACCTTGGCATCCTCTATGGCCTCTGGCACGTACTCGATACCGATTACCTTTTTTGCCTTGTGAGCCACGAAGTTGGCGATGGTTCCGGTGCCGGTATAGAGGTCGTAAACCAGCTCATCTCCGGTGAGGTTGGCAAACTCGCGGGCCACGCAGTAGAGGTGGTAAGCCTGCTCGGTGTTGGTCTGGTAGAAACTCTTCGGACCCACCTTGAACTTCAGGTCTTCCATCAGTTCGTAGATATGGTCGTTGCCCTTGAAGAGGCTGAGTTCCAGGTCGTTGATGGTATCGTTTCCCTTCTGGTTGTCTACATACATGAGCGATGTAATCTGAGGGAACTTGTCAGCCACCTGCTGCATCAGCTCCAATGCTCTCTGCTCATCGCCCTCCTCATCGTAGTGGAACTGGAAGACGAGCATCCACTCTCCGGTGTTCGAATTACGGATCATCATGTTGCGGAGCAAACCGTGCTGCTCACGCAGGTCGTAGAAGGTATAGTCGTGAGAATCAGCATATTCGAATACGAAGTTGCGGATTTCGTTGCAGAGGTCATCCATCAGCCAGCACTTCCTGATAGGATAAATCTTGTCGAAGGCTCCGGTGATATGGAAACCGATGGCGTTTTGGGCGTGGCGCTCCTTGAGCGATGTTACGGTATCATCCTCTTTCTGTGGGAGCTGAGCCAGTTCCTCGGCGGTGAACCATCGCTTGTTGCTGCATCCGAACTCTATCTTGTTGCGGTACTCCTGAGTCTTCACGCTGCCCATGATAGGGCGGAACTCAGGTAGTTCAATCTTTCCGATGCGGGTGAGCTGGTCTTCCACCTGCTTCTGCTTCGCCTTGATCTGCTCTTCGTAAGGCAGGTTCTGCCATTTGCATCCGCCGCAGATGCCGAAGTGCTCGCACATAGGCTCCTGTCGCACCTCGCTCTTCTTGATGAAGCGAACCACCTTGGCTTCGCAATACTTATGTTTCTTCTTTACTACCTGCAAGTCGACAACATCTCCTGGCACACAGAAAGGTACGAAGATGACCTGCTCATCTACGCGTGTGATGCACTTACCCTCGGCTGCTACTGCCTCGATGGTGATGTTCTCTAACAGAGGTAATGGTTTACGTTTTCTTGCCATAATAATGTTTTGTATTTTTTTATGGGTGCAAAGATACTGCAATTTTATGAGAAATGCAAGAGTTGTCCCGAATTATTTGCGAGTAAAGGTAAAAAGGCGATTAAAGGTAAAAAAGTAAAAAGATTATCTGGCGATAACAAAAGTAACAAAAGTAACAGGTAATATTCGGTGGTTGTAAAGGGATGAAATGTGAATGTGAATGTGAATTTGAAATGTAAGTGAAGAAAACGGACTGTCATGTGTATCCTTTTGTCAAGGCTGTTTATTGATGATTTTTGATAGTATATATTTAAATTGTACGTACGCGCGTACCTTATTATATTAGAATTAAATGATATTAATATCATTACATGCATTCTTTTTTCTTCATTTACATTTCAAATTCACATTCACATTCACATTTTTACATCAGAAGTTACCTGTTACTTTTGTTACTTTTGTTATTGCCAGATAATCTTTTTACTTTTTTACCTTTTTACTTTTTTACCTTTAAACGCCCTTTTACCCTTTAAATTGCGTCCCGACGCAGCCGTTGCTACGTCGCGACGTGTCTGGCACTGCGTCGGGACGTAGCCATCGCTACGTCGTGACGCAGTTTCAGATGCATCTGGAGGGGGTAAAAAACACCGAAAATCCAGGCTGCAATCCCGAGAGACGCACTTTCAGATTCGTCAAATATCTTTCTATCGTATACGGGATTGTTAATTTTCTGCCCGTGTGTGCGTCAACAGTATAAAATGTAATCTCGGGATAGCAAAAAAGCGTATAAAAGTTTGGTGGTATCAAATAAAAATCGTATCTTTGCATTACAAATAATAATTAGCAACGTAAAACGAAATAAAATATATACCTATAACAATTATGAACGAAAAAAGAGTTTATACATTCGGAAACGGAAAAGCAGAAGGCAATGCCCAAATGCGAGAAGTACTTGGTGGTAAAGGCGCAAACCTTGCCGAAATGAACCTGATTGGTGTACCTGTTCCTCCAGGTTTCACCATTACAACAGACACTTGTAATGAATATTATGAAGTGGGTGAGGAAAAAATCAAAGAACTTCTTCAGGACGAAGTGATGGCTGCTGTGGCTCATACTGAGGCATTGATGAACAGCAAGTTCGGTTCTGTAGAGAATCCACTCCTCGTATCAGTACGCTCAGGTGCACGCGCATCTATGCCTGGTATGATGGATACCATCCTCAACCTCGGTTTGAATGACGAAGTAGCTGAGGGATTGGTCAAGAAGACCGGTAACCCTCATTTCGTATACGATTCATATCGCCGTTTCGTACAGATGTACGGTGACGTCGTTATGGGACTGAAGCCTGTAAACAAGGAAGATATCGACCCATTTGAGGCTATCATCGAAAAGGTGAAGGAAGAGCAGGGCGTTACACTTGACAAGGACCTCTCTGTAGAGTCGCTCAAGAAGCTCGTTGAACTCTTCAAGGCTGCCATCAAGGAGCAGACCGGTCAGGATTTCCCTACCAACCCTATCGATCAGCTCTGGGGCGCTATCTGCGCTGTGTTCCGTTCTTGGATGAACGAGCGTGCTATCCTCTACCGCAAGATGGAAGGTATTCCTGATGAATGGGGTACTGCCGTATCTGTCATGGCGATGGTATTCGGTAACATGGGCGATACATCTGCTACAGGTGTTTGTTTCTCACGTGACGCTGGTAATGGTGAGAATCTCTTCAATGGTGAGTATCTTATCAATGCACAGGGTGAGGACGTGGTAGCCGGTATCCGTACTCCACAGCAGATTACAAAGATTGGTTCTCAGCGCTGGGCTGAGCGTGCAGGTATCTCTGAAGAGGAGCGTGCTGCCAAGTATCCTTCTATGGAAGAGGCTATGCCTGAGCTCTATAAGGAACTCGACGCGCTGCAGGATAAGCTGGAGCACCACTATCACGATATGCAGGATATGGAGTTCACCGTACAGGAAGGCAAGCTCTGGTTCCTCCAGACTCGTAATGGTAAGCGTACAGGTACAGCTATGGTAAAGATTGCCATGGATCTCCTCCACGAGGGTATGATTGATGAGAAGACTGCTATCCTGCGCTGTGAGCCTCAGAAACTTGATGAGCTTTTGCATCCAGTATTCGATAAGCTGGCTCTCTCTAAGGCTAAGGTCATCACACAGGGCCTCCCTGCATCTCCAGGTGCTGCCTGCGGTCAGATTGTATTCCACGCTGACGATGCTCAGGAGTGGCATGAGGACGGCAAGAAGGTCATCATGGTTCGTATCGAAACATCTCCAGAAGACCTCGCTGGTATGTCAGCTGCTGAGGGTATCCTTACCGCTCGTGGTGGTATGACTTCTCACGCTGCCGTTGTAGCCCGTGGTATGGGTAAGTGCTGTGTATCAGGCGCCGGCTCTATCAACGTTGACTACAAGACTAAGACTGTAGAGATTGAAGGCGTAGTTTACAAGGAGGGTGATTACATCTCTCTGAACGGTACTACAGGTCAGGTTTACGCAGGACAGATTGAGACAAAGGCTGCAGAACTTTCAGGCGACTTCAAGGAGCTGATGGACCTCTGCGACAAATATACAAAGATGGAAATCCGTACCAATGCGGATACTCCACACGATGCTGAGGTAGCCCGTGCATTCGGTGCCAAGGGTATCGGTCTGACACGTACGGAGCACATGTTCTTCGATGATCAGAAGATTGTAGCTATGCGTGAGATGATTCTGGCAGACTCTGTTGAGGGTCGTGAGAAGGCACTTGCCAAGCTCCTCCCATACCAGAAGGCTGACTTCTATGGAATCCTCAAGGCAATGGATGGCTGCCACGTGAACATCCGCTTGCTCGACCCACCTCTCCACGAGTTCGTACCTCACGATTTGGCTGGTCAGGAGACCATGGCTAAGGAGATGGGCGTAAGCGTAGAGGAAATCAAGAAGCGTGTAAACTCTCTGGCAGAGAACAACCCTATGCTCGGTCATCGTGGTTGCCGTCTCGGTATCACATTCCCTGAGATTACAGCCATGCAGACTCGTGCCATCCTCGGTGCAGCTTGCGAGTTGAAGAAGGAGGGTTACAACCCATGTCCTGAAATCATGGTTCCGCTCATTGGTACCGTTCAGGAGCTCAAGCAGCAGAAGGCTATCATTCTCGCTACTTCTAAGGAGGTATTCGCTGAGTACGGCGTAGAGGTAGAATTTGAGATAGGTACCATGATTGAGATTCCTCGTGCTGCCCTTACAGCAGGTCAGATTGCAGAGGAGGCTCAGTACTTCTCATTCGGTACTAACGACTTGACACAGATGACCTTCGGTTACTCTCGTGATGATATCGCTTCCTTCCTCCCTGCATACATGGAGAAGAAGATCTTGAAGGTTGACCCATTCCAGGTTCTCGACCAGGAGGGTGTTGGTCAGCTCATCAAGATGGCAGTAGAGAATGGTCGTGCTACCCGTCCTAACCTCCGCACAGGTATCTGCGGTGAGCACGGTGGTGAGCCATCATCTGTTAAGTTCTGCGCTAAGGTTGGCATGAACTACGCATCTTGCTCTCCATTCCGCGTGCCAATCGCCAGACTTGCTGCGGCACAGGCTGCTGTAGAGGAGTAAATCTCTTCTGAAAGAAGATTGTACGATTAATGATTAGATAATTAGAGGAAAGTGTTTCGTAATGAAGTGCTTTCCTCTTTTTCGTCTTTTTTAGGTTAAATTTCGAAAGAAAATGAGCAAATCATTTGCAAGTTACATTTATTTTCCGTAATTTTGTCGGAAAATAGAGAAATATGGAAGGATTAGTCATGATTTATGCGACGATTACGGTCGTTGCTGGTGCCATGGCACTTTGGCTTCATACAAAATGGGGTAAGAAATTCTTGGAGGATCTCTAATGGTTGGTATTGCTGCAGAATCCTTTGTGTTCTGAACTAATGTTCCCGGCACGCCCTGAAAGGGCAGAAGCTCCTAGCCCAGGGCAACGCCCTGGGTAATAGTTGTATTAGCCCTACGCCCTGTAAGGGCAAAAGCTTTAAAATATAGCTGCTGTATAGAAGCTTTTGCCCTTACAGGGCGTTAGTACCATCTCTATATCGCATACCCAGGGTGTTGCCCTGGGCTAGGAGTTTCTGCCCTTTACCTTTCCCTTCGGCCGGTGACCGTTGGTTCAGGGCGTGTGGAGCATACTTGTGAAATTTAGTAAATAATTTAAAGGCTTCAAAAATGAATACATTGGCTTTAACTTTTGCAATATGCTTGGTTCCTGCAACAGCATTTTTGATATGGCTTTTTACCCCTTGGGGAAAGAAGTGGTCGAAGGAATTGTAGTGATGAAGAAGATAAAATATATATTATGTGCTTGCCTGATGATGGCAAGTATGGGCATGGAAGCCAAGTCGATGAAGGACTTGCTGGTTTCGATGCCCGATTCTGTTGTGCCTTATCTCAACCACAACCTGCGGCTGGAATTTACTGAGCTGCAGGAGATGGGAGTGAAGGCAGAAGTGAAGAATCTGTTAGGCGAAACGAGTGTGATGGATACGCTGACTGCTGATTTCGCTCAGTTGAGAACGAGTAAGAGCGCTACTTTGCAGATGAAGAAACTGCCATCGGCTAACGGCGATTCGCTGCTTTGCGTGGTGAAGACTTTTGCCGGAGTAGAGAAGGAGAGCGAACTCTATCTCTTTAATCAGGATTGGCAAGAGCAGGATGCCAGCAGGATTTTCGATGGAAAATCTTTGCAGCAACTGGCTTCCGGGCTTGTTGCCAAACCCGATACGATGAGCGAGGCTAAGTTTGAGGAACTCAAGGGGAAAATTGAACTCAAAATCGTGAGTGCTCTGCTCCTGCAACATGAAAACAGCCTCGTAGTGCGCTTGGCTTTACCTTTCGTGTCTGCTGACGATAAGAAGGCTGTAAATGCAATAAAAATGCAAAGAAAATTTAATTGGAATGGTAAAACTTTTAAGGAGAGTTAAATTCTTGAAGTTTTTATGTA
>OLGL01001036.1_pt1 | contig 30279 bp, 17 predicted proteins | sample 1605041 | NCBI WGS metagenome assembly OLGL01 (sample SAMEA3888905, study PRJEB22519) | human gut metagenome | biome: human gut; feature: human-associated habitat; material: faeces | place: Denmark | collected 2010 | reverse complement strand
AAAACGTTATAACGAGATTGTGGAGGAACTGAAAAATGGAAGAAAAAGTTGATATTGTGGCATTGGGGGAATTACTGATTGATTTTACGGAAGCAGGGCACAGTCAGGGTGGGAGAAAACTGTTTGAACAGAATCCCGGCGGTGCTCCGGCAAATCTTCTGACAGTTGCAAGTCATTTTGGGTATCGCACCTCTTTTATTGGAAAAGTTGGAAACGATATGCATGGTAAATTTTTAAAGAAGACACTGCAAACGGAAGGAATCAATACAGATGCTATCGTCGAAGATGCAGATTATTTTACAACACTGGCATTTGTGGAAATCGGTGAAAATGGAGAACGGAATTTTTCTTTTGCAAGAAAACCAGGTGCAGATACACAGTTAAAAAAAGAAGAACTGGCTCAGACGTTAATTTCCGGATGTAAAATTTTTCATTTTGGATCATTATCGCTGACAGATGAACCGGCAGAAAGTACAACGATTGAAGCGGTAAAAATGGCAAAAGCAGCGGGTGCACTTATTTCCTATGATCCGAATTATCGACCGTCTCTTTGGAAGAGCAAAGAGGATGCAGTGAAAAAAATGAGATCTGTCATAGAATTGGTAGATGTCATGAAGGTATCGGATGAAGAGAGTACTCTGTTGACAGAGGCGAAAAGTTATGAGCAGGCTGCAGATCAACTCCTTGCCATGGGACCAAAGCTGGTTGCCATTACATTGGGAGAACAGGGCGTTCTTATGGCAACAAAAAGCAGAAAAGAAATCATCAAAGCATTTCAGATACATGCGGTCGACACGACTGGGGCAGGTGATTCATTCTGGGGAGGCGTATTATGCAGTATCCTTTCTATGAATAAGAATGTTGAAAAAATGGAATGGGAAGAAATCAGAAAGTGTGCTGTTTTGGGAAATGCAGTTGCAGGATTGTGTGTGCAAAAGAGAGGTGGAATCCCTGCGATTCCGACGAAAGAGGCGGTGTTTGAATTCATGCAGAAATAATGAATGTATATGAACAAACTATTATTATACGCGGCAAACGAAAATGTGTCAATCCTCTGGCGGCGGCAGCCGAGACCCCCAACGAGCAATGTATCGGAATGTCCAAAAGGATATTCCGATACATTGCTCGTCTACGGTATCCCGAATCCGGGATACCCCACACCCTCCGGGCAAAGTCCATCCATCAGGTCTTGCCTATGTTATCTGAATGCGCCTCAAAAAACAGTTTTTACATCTGTATTGTAATTCCAACAAGAAAGGATTCCTCACCTGGAACAAGATCAAGATCACCGCCATGGCTTTCAATGATTTTTCGGACAGAGGAAAGCCCGATTCCATGATCATCAGATGTACCCTTTCGGGAGAGGAATGTTTTTCCCTCTTGCAAGGCCAGACCGTCGTAAGTGTTTTCAATCTTCAAAAAGTACATATTGCCTCTGGTTTCGCCTGCAATGAAAACGCGGCGCACCCCTTGCTTTTGGCGGCTGCACGCCTCAACGGCATTGTCCAAAAGATTGCCCAGCACCGTACACAGTTCCACATCGGTAAGCGGCATCTGATCGGGAAGATCGAGCCGTACCTGAAATTCTGTCCCTTGTGTCTGCGCCATGCCGTAGTAGTATTCAATCAGTGCATTTACGACGGGATTTTTGCAGAACGCAACATGGGAGTGACCCGATGATGCCGCAACCTGTTCCTCAACCTGTAACAGGAAGGAGCAGATCTCCGTCTGCCCACGTTCAGAGGCCATGCGGTCTATGGTGCGCAGATGGTGTTTGATGTCGTGGATCAGCCTTCTGTTTTCTGCCGCTGCTTCAGAAACCTGACGGCTGTATTCGGTCTGCATAGAAAGCTGACGGATGACCTGCTTGCGTTCTTCCTGGAAAATCAGGCTGTTTCCATATCCTTCTATCACATCGCGCCAGAGGGAATAACCGATGGCTGCTGCTATGAAAAAGCTGCCCCATTCCAAAAACCAACCGCCGATAACCGGCTCATAAACCGGCAGAAGGCGATCCCATATAAAGGCGCAGGTTGCGGCTGCCGCAGCATAGAAGATCGGCCTGCTCCGTTTTTCTCCTCTGTGAATGGCAAGCACAGCGATGATAAGCAGATAGAGCGCAGATGCCGCCTTATAACAAAAGACCGATGCAGAGAAGAAACGAATCGCTCCAAGGGAGAGATGGGAAGCTATCATGCCATACACAAACGCATATACCAGGAAGGCAGCGCCCACCCCATTACTGATGGCCGCAGGCAGGAAGCCCGGCCTGCATATCCGGTTTTGCAGAACTATGATCAGCCAGGTAACCAGATAGATACAGAACAGTTCAATCGTGTACCAGGGGAATACGGGAACCGCAGCCAGCATATGAAGCACAGGATAGGATGACAGGCCGCACATGGCAAGGCAGATCAGTCCGAACAGGAATGTATTTTTCTGTTTCATCCGGCGGCTGAAATAAAAGGACAGCAGCGCACAGACAAAGGTAACTGTACAGCTGAACAGGCAGAATGCAAACCGGATTCCTCTGGTTGTATTGACCGCCAGCATCGTTCCGAAAGCAGGCGGATAGACAATCCCTCCGTAAAAGTGGTCATAGTTGCTGACCGCTATGGTGAGTGTGACCGGTTTTCCGCCATGAAAAGTGACCATGCGGTTTTGAACCAATGGTGTCCCCTGTGACGGTTCCCCCATTTGCAGGATCAGGTCATGATCCAGATAAAGGTTGTAAGCAGAAAACACTTCCGGAATTTCCAGCGCATATGTTTCCTTCCGTTCCGGCAGAAAGAATGTCATCTGATAAGTCCCGCAGCCATAGGGAGAAGGGTTTGCAGGGCTGGAGAAATTGGTATGCTCTCCGATGGAAAGGTAGCGCATATAATGGCTTTCATCCCGTATTTCTTCCGGGGTCAAAAGCGCGTCAGGATAAAATGCCCAGCCGGATACCAGAAAGCGCACCGGTGACTTTTGAAGTTCTTCCTCAGAAAGCGCTAGAATCCCATTTGCCGCCTGGATTGTGTTCTGGCTATATTTATTATTGAACTGATACAGGCCAAGAAAAAACAGGGATGAGCACAGGCAGACCATACATAAGGCAGCATATTTTTTTACCGCAGAAGATACCATCTTATTTTCGCCTCCTCCTTAGGAAAAACACACTGGCAGACAGAAGAAGCAGACAGGCCGGAATCAAAAGGAGTATGGGCGACCGGCTATGCTCTGTGTCGGCGGTCTGTGCCAGGGAAACGGCATCTTCCTTTCCCACAATGGTGTATGCCCCTGTATGGCTGATCTGAAAGGAGACGGCTTTTGCCGCATCGTCATAACCGGTCATGGGAATTTCCACGCCGCTTTCATCACAGAGGAACCATGTGCCGGCTGCCGGGTCATTTGGACAGGGCAGCATGACAGAAACATCCGGCAGGGAGCTGAGCGCAGTTCCATTGATGGAAAACGAAAAAGAAAAACCGCCGTCCGTATTCTTTTGGATGATGACTTCAATCTGATCTTCGTTTTGGATACCCTCCGGCAAGGCGTCTTTTGGTATGCTGATGGTGATTCCCTGTTTGGAAAAGACGGCTCTTTGCTCCCCTGTTTGCAGCATCATCAAAAAGCGCGTGCCGGAAATCCGGTCGGTGGTTTCATCGAAGAACTCTGAAAAATCAGGGTTTTTGGAATCCGCATCTGCCTCTGTATCACCGTTTGCCTGTTCCGATGGGAAATCGTCTTTATCTATATCTATGGAATCATCCTTTCCCTCCCAGGATGGCTCGGAAGACTTGTGGGATGGTTCATGATCCGCAGGATCATTTTCTTCACTGACAGGTGGTGTTTTTTCAGAATCGTTGGAATCCACTCTGCCGCCATTTGTTGCAGGCGGTTTTGGAGGCTTTGTGGAGGGCCTGTCTGCGAAACCGTCATCCTGATCGTCGGTATCTTCAGGAGGCGGTTGAATGATGGTATCGGGTGGATTCCCGCCTGCATCCCCTCCATCCCGGTCGCCTTCATGATACCCTTCAAGGACAATTTCATCTGCGTAGGTAAAGGACAGGATGCCGGTCTGTCCGCCGTCATAATCCACCTGAAGGCGGTAACTGCTGCCCGGCATCAGCAGACGGGTAGCAATCGAGAGCATTTCCTGACCCACATAAACGCCACTTTCCAGACGGTTCCATGAACCGTTGTTTTTGGACAGCCATATACTGACCTTGTCCAGATTCCCCGGCGGTGTGACCCAGGGAAAATAAAGGCTTCCTCTGCGAACCAGGAAGCAGTTGATGTCTGGGCTGCCCGGAGCCTGAACAGAAACAGGAATTGAAATTTCAGGGAAATCGACACGATCCGCAAATATGGTATTTTCCGGTGCAGTCAGCCTTCCTGCTGCATGGTACAGTCCCACAGTATTCAAATCAATACCAGAAAAATCCCATTCCACCACAGCGGTGTAGCTGGTTTCATTTTCCGCATAGCATTCCAGATAGTAAGGGGAAAAGGCAAACAAATTTTCCAGCGTTTCGGTTTCGCTGCCCTCTTGAACCGCAAACGCGTCCGTATAAGGATACCATTGCTCTATGGAGGTGATGACAGCAGGCGGCATTTCTTTCACCCGGACGGAAATCTGAAGCTCCTGCAATACAGCTTCACCAAAGGCATACCCCTCCGGCAGTTCAATCCGGCCTGCTGCGGTATATTCGCCTGGAGTGGTCTGGTCAATGGCCGAAAAATCCCATGCGACAGAAAATGTTTCCTGCCGGATTTCTTCACCTGCTGTTACAGTGGCGCAGACGGTTTGATACCGAAGGGCCAGCTGATAAATTTCCTCCAGGTCATCATCAGACGGTGTGGTTCTAAGGGGCAGGGTGAAATCTGGCAGGGAGAGCAGTTCGTCTTCCTTTTGTATTTCTGTGACAAGGACGAGGGATACTTCTTCCGATGCTTCCGGTGTTTCCGGGGTTACGCTTTTCCGTGTCTCCGAAGCCTCGCTTTCTAAACCCGGCGGATTCTCCCTTCTTTCATCGGCATTGGCTGGGGTTGCGGTTCCAGCGGCAAATGCGGGGATACTGCCGGTGAAGCAGAGGAGACAGGCCAGACAGCCCTCCAGAATACGCCTGTGCATTTGCTTCATTCTCATACGATACCCCCCATTCCAGAGAAAACATATTGACGGTAGGTTTCCCGCAGCTGTTTTCCATTGCGGAGGGCAATCGGAAGTTCCTCCCCGTTTATCAAACGGAAGGTCTGACTGTCAACCTGGCTGATGTAATCCATGTTGATTAAAATGCCCCGGTAGCAGGGCAAAAAACGCTTGTCCTTCTGCAATGCGGCAGTAACCTCCTGAAAGCCTCCGCTTACCGGTATCACGCGTTCCGCCGTATGAATCCGTGTCATACGGTTTTGATAATCTATGTATAGAATCTTCTCTGTGGGAAGTTCCAGATTTTGACGGTCAGCCATAACCGAAAGTGTCATCACTTCATAGGGCGGTTTTATCTGGCACAGCTCCATCGCTTCTTCAAAATCTGCCTGATGGATCGAAAGCGGCTTCAGCAGATAATAGCTGGCGGACAGGCTGTACCCCATCCGGGCATAATCTTCTGTAATGGTCAGAAAAACGATCTTACAGAGCCTGTTTTTCTGGCGCAGCCTTCTGGCGGCCTCCATTCCATCCATGTTCTCCATATAGATGTCCATAAAGACAAGCTGAAAATTGACCTGGGCAGCAGCTTTCAGAAAATTCTCTCCGTCCTCAAATTCTGTCAGCGTATAGTCCAGCTGATGCTTTTTCATATAATTTTCCAGGCAGACAGACAGTTCTTCTCTGTCCTCTGCTCTGTCATCCACAATCGCAATCTGCATCGTGCCATCTCCTTTGCACAATAATCCAATATTAGTATAACATAAAACCGCAGGAAAAAACTTGCGTCTTAAACAGGAAACCTGCGTCTTAAACAAAGTCGGTTGCATTTCCCTTGACAAGATGCTACTCTAATTATACTACCAGACTTTCCGATGAGAAGGTCTGGTTTTTTTATGTGACAGGAAATTCCGAAGAATTCCCTGTCATATAAAAAAGGCACTAACGTGCCAAAGATGCGCACTTGCGCGAAGATGTAGATTGTCGCAAGCGACCGCGCAAGGCGCAAGAATGTGCCAAGGCACATTCTTTCTTGTTTTTCTTTTCAGGAAAGGAGGCTCAGCATGAAAATCGCACTTTGTACGGAATTAAGGAATGCAGAATGGTTTGAGAGCAGGCTGCGCTCCCTTTTTGCTGGGGACGGACAGCTTGTCATCGACGAGCTATGGAATGAGAAGCAGCTATCTCAGGCACTGCGGCGGAGCCGATATCATGCGGTTGTCATCGCCATGACCGGGGCAAGGGGATTGGAGGCTGCCATTCAGGCAAAGCAGCTGGCACCGGAAACACCGCTTGTCTGGTGGAGCGATGATGAAAACTTTGCCCTGATCGCATATCACCTGCGTATCCCTGCGTTCCTTTCGGCAGACTGCTCCGATCAGGAGCTATATGAGGCGATAAAACCCATCAAAAAATGGAGGTGCGAAAATGCGAATTGCGCTGTGCAGTTATAGTCAGAAGGAGAAAGAAACGGCGTTACTGATGAAGCTTGGCAAAGTAGACCGCTTTGACAATGGCGTATTCTGCGTCTATGCCATGCAGCGGGATGGGCCTTATGATGCTGTGGTTGTCATGGAGGACGGAGCCAGGGGAATGAATTTCTGCATGAGCATACGAGGGTACAGCAGGGATGTCCCGCTCCTGTGGATCAGCGACCAGGCAGAATTTGAACCCCAAAGCCGCAGGATGCAGGCGGACACCTTTTTGGTAAAGCCTGTGACAGAATATCAGCTGCGGGAGGCGGTATCCCAGCTGCTTCAGAAAACAACGAGAAGGAACGAACCGCGTGAGGAGGATGAATAAATGATATGGAAATGGAAACGGCCGGCCGCATTTTTACTGGCGGTGGCAATGATTTTTACGATGCCGGGAGTTCCGGCATCTGCGGTGGAAGCGGGTGTATCCGCCGTCCATACGGGGTTGTGCAAGCATCACCCGGAACATACAGAGGACTGCGGATATACGGAAGGAACCGAAGGGGCAGCTTGTAAACATGAGCATACTGAGGATTGCTACACCCTTGTGAAGAAGTGTATCCATAAACATGACGAAAGCTGTTACCCTGTTTTGGAAGGCAGCGTATCAGAAAATACGGCGACCTCATCTGAAGTAGAGGAGGCCCAGCCGACCGAGTGTACCCATGAATGCAGTGAGGAAAGCGGCTGTAAAACAAAAAAATTAAGCTGTCGTCATGAACGCGGCGAGCATGACGATAGCTGCGGCTACATCCCGGCCACAGAGGGGACGCCTTGCGGGTATATCTGTGAGCAGTGTAATTCTCAGGACAGTGGGCTTGTTCCCGGCGTGTCCGGGAATGCTCCGGCGGAGTGCATCTGCGAAATCCGCTGTGAGAAAGAGGCGGTCAATTCCGACTGTCCGGTCTGCTCTGCGGAAGATGCAGACCTCTCTGCCTGCAAAGGCACAGAGCAGGCAACGCCCCTGATGGCAGCTGCGGCAGACGATGGAACCATCTCCGGCAATGTTACCTGGGAGAACCGGACCATAACTACCCCGGTGAGACTGACCGGCGACACAACAATCACGCTGACCGGCAAGAATACCATTACGATTTCCGAGACCGAATATACCGCCGCTCTGGATATGTATTACCACAATCTGACCATTCAGGGAAGCGGCAGTCTGACGGTCAATGTTCCTACAGGGAAAGGTGGTATTGAGGACGGCAATTGGAGCGACACCGCCGGCGGGACGCTTACCATAAAAGACGGGGTAAAGATAACCACCAACGGCGGTTTGTGCGGCTTGAGCGCTAAAACCATCGTGATTGAGAATGGAAAGCTGCATCTAGATTCCGGTTACGGTATTGACACTGCATCCCTGACCATGAACGGAGGAACCCTTTACGCCACCGGAAAATATGGTGCGATTTCGAATAGTAGGTATGGAAACGCCCGAAACATCAACAACAACCTGACCATTCTGTATTCGGAAAGTCAGAATGCAAAAACAGACGATATGTCGGTCGGCACAGCGGCCGATACGACAAGAGAAGGGGACGTCAAGACCATCTACATCGCCAAGATGGCACCCCGCGCAAGCCTGATTGTCGGCGCGCAGCAGGGAACCCTGCAGGAAAGCTTAGGCCGTCAGACGGCGACCTTCTCCGTGACCGGCAGCAAGGTCCAGATGGATACCCTGAACGTGGAATTGGTGGGTCAACCCGCCGGTCTGACGGCGGAAAAATCCGCTGACAACCGGACCATCACCGTTACCGCCGACAGCACCGTCAAGGAGGGCCGCTATAAGCTGAAGCTGACCGCAGACAGCGAAAAAGGTTTCTCTCCCGCTAAGGCGACCGCCACCGCAACGGTCACCGTCGCCGCCGCGCCCAGAAACCCCATTACCATAAAAAAGCAGGCGGAGGTCGTATATGAGAAATTAGGTGGGGAAAGTGTAGCGGTTGTCGATGTCAAAGCCTCTCTGGAAAGCGGTCAGTCCGGTCAAATCACCTTTCAGTGGTATGTGAACGGAAAAGAATGTCAGGGCACAGGCAGCGGCAGTTATAGTAAAATCGTCCTGACCAAGTCCAACCTGACCCCAGTGGAGGGCAGGAACTGGGAGTACAGCGGCCAGGTCTACTGCAAGCTGTCCTATAATAACTATACCGTAGATACAAAAACTGTCACCGTTACCATTAACACTTGCACCCATGAAAAATACACCCGCGAGGGCAAATGCCAACAGTGCGGCGAACCGTGTCGTGCGGAAGTGCTCTTTATTCGCAACGGTTTCCCCTATGCGTTTGAAGGCAATGAGGCCGGGGCTGGGGGCATTCTGGTCTCCGGCGGAACCGCTTATTTTGTGCGGGATACTAACGCAACCTTGAAAGCGGGGAACGGCGATACGGCGAACATGGACCTTACGCTGGACCTGCAGGGCCACAAGGTCAAGGCGCTGGATCTGCAAAATTTCCCGTACAACAGCGTTACCATCAAAAACGGCACGATAAATGACATTGCCACCAGCGCCCCCGCGGTGTTGATATTAGACAGCGTTACAACAAGCGCGGGCACCCTTGATAAACTGTTTACCCTGACGGTAAAGGGCGACTGCGTGTTTAAGAGTCAGGTGAATTTCCTCGGGAAAACCCAGCTCCAGGGCGGCACGTTCCAACGTGGAATCAATGCAGCACTTGGTGAGGAGGCCCTGGCTCTGCTGGCAGACGGATATGCCTTTGCAGACGCCGGTAGCGACGAAATTCTGAACGTTTCCCATGTAGATATTTCGAATAGAGCGGTCAAGGTGGTCGAGCATACCGACCAGTATCATAACGGCAAATGTGCCTGCGGCAGAGTCTGCGACCATGCGGGCAAGGTAGACAGCGCCGGTTACTGCACCCGCTGCCAGATGCTGGTGGAGGCATTTGAAACCGGCGGCAAGCGATACACCAGTCTGGAAAACGCACTGGCTGCCGCGCAGGACGGTGACACGGTCACGCTGCGGGGGTCTTTGGACATCGAGAACGCAGAGCCTATCGAAATCAGCAAAAATATTGTACTGAACTTGAATGGACACACCCTGAGCAAATCCGCTGGGAAGGGGCTTCTACGTATCCTCGGCTCCAATGTAGCCATCATAAACGGCAAGGTGCAAAACACCCATCCCAGCACCCCCTATCATGCGGTGGCGGTCGGAAAATCTAAGCAGACAGGCGCAAAGCTGACGCTGGACAATGTCACCCTGGAGGGCAGCACAGACGGGAGAGACCGTGGAGTGGGGCTTGGCATTCTTACCGGGAACGAAGCCGTGGTAACGAGCGGCAAGTTCATCGGCGGCATCTACACGGAGGGAGCGCTGACCATGTCCGGCGGCAGCGCGGACCTGCTGGAATTGGGTGCGCTCAATGGTATTCCAGTGACCCTGTCCGGCGGCTCCTTTGACAGCATCAAAATCAAGAATGGCGCAGATTACCAGTCCCTGCTGGCAGGGGGCTATGCCTATCAGAAGCAAGGCGGCGCATGGGTCAAGCTGTCAGAGATGAATGCGAATACTGCCGTCACTGTTGTGGAGTGCAGCCACCCGGATGACCCTTCCGGCGGGAATGTTTGCCCATACTGCGGCTATGCCGCTGAGGTAACAAAGACGGACGGCAGCACTTCCTACCATCGGACGGTAGACGCGGCCATCGCGGCAGCCGGCGACGGTACGGTGAAGCTGCTGGCGGATGCAGGCGCGATCACCATCAGCAGCCCGCTCAAGCTGGATCTGAACGGTAAGACGGCGGCAAAGCTGACCGTCACCGGAGATGTCACGCTGGCATCCCTCCTGCCGGAGGGCTGCGCGTTCAAGAGCGGCAGTACATGGATAACCGACCTTACCGGCACGGAGCTGACCAATGTTTCTGTGGCCAAGATCCCCATCAAGAGCATGAACTATCCCACCGAGATGAGCATGACTTATGGCGGTGCGGGGACACTTCTTGTCAATGTAAAGAAGGAAACCGGCACAGGCGCTGTAAGCTTCCAGTGGTACAAGGTGGAGGACGGCAAGGCCACAGCGGTCGGCAGTGCGACAACAAAGAATCAATTTGATCTTTCTGCGCTAAAGCTGTCCGCAGGCCAGCACACCTTCCGCTTTTTGGCCACTTGCGACGGCTACGAGAAGATGAGCAAGGATATTGCTGTGACGGTACAAAAGGCCAGCATCAGCGCAAGCTTCATCACGCCGCCCATAGCGCAGGAAAACCTGACCTATATTGGCCAGGAGCAGGCGCTGATTACCGCAGGCAGCGTGACGAAGTATGGCACTATGCAGTACAGCCTGACCGAGAACGGTACATACAGCCAGGTCATCCCTACCGGCACCGATGCCGGAACGTATACCGTGTGGTATCGGGTGATTGGCGATGAAAACCACAACGATACCGCACCCGCCAGCGTGGCGGTCCGCATTGGGCAGAAGCCGCTGACGATCACCGGGGTAACGGCTGCGTCCAAGCCCTATGATGGCACAACAAACGCGGACATCTCCAGCGTGACCTTCGACAACGTGACCTTGAACCGAGGCACAGACTACACCGTCACCGCCAACTTTGACGATGCCAGTGTGGGCAACGGCAAGAACATTACTGCCACAGTGACCTTGATGGAGCAGGCCGCGAAGAATTACGCCCTGGAGCAGAGCAGCTTCACCACGACTGGCAGCATCACCAAGGCCGCTGCGCCTGACTTCGCCAAGGAAACTGCGCTGACCATTGTAAACGGCCACGAAAAGACCTACACTGTGACGCTCCCCGCCCTGCCCACGCTGGAAACTCCCAAAGAGTACGGTGCACCCACCTATGAGCTGGGCGAGATCAAACTCAATGACGGCTACTACACCAGCGGCGCGAAGGTGGAAAACGGCAAGCTGACCCTGCCGATTCAGAAAAATGACGTGGAAACCACCGGCTCTGTGGGTACAGTGACCGTGGTAATCAAGAGCACAAACTATGAGGACATCACTCTGACCGTCAATGTCAATGCGACCAACAAGCTTGTCTCCACTGTTACGGCACCTACGGTCAATACACTGACCTACAATGGTGCAGAACAGGCTCTGGTTACAGCAGGCAAGACCACTGGCGGCACAATGCTCTACCGGCTTGGCGATTCTGAGTGGAGTGAGCAGATCCCCACAGCGAAAAACGCCGGGGAATACACTGTTTGGTATAAGGTTCAGGGAAACGCAGAGTACGCAGATGTGGCAGAACAGAACGTGACTGTGACCGTAGCGAAGAAAGCGGTCACCGTTACGGCGCTTGACAAGAGTGCCTACACCGGCAGCACCGCGCCCGATCTGAGCAGCCCGGAAGCAGATAAGGATTATAAGGTGGAAGGTCTGGTTGGTGCAGATACCCTGAGCGGCACGGTAGCACTGGACTACGCACAGACACCGGATATGAGCAAAACCGGCAAAACTGCGATCAACATTACTGGTACGCTGTCAAATGACAATTATGCGATCACCTATGTTTCTGGAACGTTGACTGTTTCCAAGCAATCTTCCAGCGACGGCGGTTCCTCCTCCGGTGGTTCGGGCAGCGGTGGAGGCTCCTCCTCCGGCGGTTCTAACGGTTCCGGAAGCAATGATAACACCAACCAGCCGGAAGCCCCTGTCACCGGTGAAACCAAACCCATACAGCCGGATAAAAACGGCAATGCGGCAGTGGATAACAGCTCTGTCCAGTCCGCCATCGACAAGGCCAAACAGGATGCGAAAAAGAACGGCACCACAGAGAACGGGATTGGCGTTACTGTTCCCATCACCCCGGCGGCAGGCCAGACCTCTTTTAACGTGACCATCAAGGCGCAGACACTGGATCTGCTGGTTAAAGAAAACGTCCGGCAGTTTACCGTAGCAACAGACCATCTGGTTTCGGTTAATATCGGCCTGGATACTCTGAAGCAGCTGGATACCGCCTCCGCTGGCGGGGACATCATTCTCCGGGCAGATAAGGTGGATGCACTGCGTTCCACCGAGGCCAAAGCCACCATTGGCACAAGACCGGCCTATGACCTGTCACTGGTCTGCCTCTCCGGCGGCAAAGAAACACCGATTGCCAACTTAAATGGTCACACTATATCGGTGCGTTTGCCCTACACACCGGCAAAGGGTGAGCAGACAGGTAATCTCTATGCAGTCTATGTAGATGACGCTGGCAAGGTGGAATGGATCACCAAATCCAGCTACAATGCCAGCCTGAAAGCGGTAGTTTTTGAAACCGGTCATTTCAGCGTTTACGGCGTGGGCTACAAGAACCCTGCCCCGGCCTTTACCGATATTACCGGCCACTGGGCAGCAGATAACATCCTCTTTGCAGCCAGCCGGGGACTGCTCTCCGGCACCAGCGACACCACCTTTAGCCCGGACACCGGCATGACCAGAGGAATGTTTGTGACAGCTCTGGGGCGGTTGGCGGGCATCAACCCGGACAGTTACCAGACCGGGAAATTCACCGATGTGAAAGCCGACGCTTACTATGCCCCCTATGTGAACTGGGCGGCGCAGACCGGCATTGTGGAGGGCGTTACCGCCACCACCTTTGCACCGGACACCAACATCAACCGGGAACAGATGGCGGTGATCATGAAAAATTACGCTGCAAAGCTGGGCTATGACCTGCCCCAGACCTTGAAGGCTGTGACCTTTGCGGACAACACACAGATCAGCAGCTGGGCGAAGGATGCGGTCAAGTCCATGCAGCAGGCGGGCATCCTGGCCGGGAAGGTAAACAACCGCTTTGATCCCAAGGGAACCGCCACCCGCGCCGAGGTCGCCACGGTTCTGCGGCGGTTTGTGGAAATCGTCATTGACCCGCAGGCCGCAAACGGCTGGCAGCAGAATGACAGCGGCCAGTGGAACTATTACAGAAACGGGGAGTCAGTGAAGGGCTGGCTCTCCGAGGATCAGAAGTGGTACTGGCTGGACAAGGTTACCGGAATAATGTTTGCCGGAGACTGGAAGCAGATTGATGGTAAGTGGTACTACTTCTATGCAGACGGGACGATGGCGGTGAATACTGCATCCGACAGATGAAAAATGAACCCGTAATGTAATGCAAAAATAATATCAATAAAGAGGGATGTGAACAATATGGGCAAGTTTCTGGTACTGTCGCATACCGACCATGAAGAATATATACTCAGTAGAATTATGGAGATTATTGCGGTCGAGCCAGGATTTGACCATATTGTGACATCTCACCCTTGTAACACTCTTGTTTTTCCGGGCTTGGAGCTTCGGCTGAAGGAGAGAACAGCATACCGAAACGGTGAGTTGATTTCTATGACTCGTCGGGAATTTGAAACATTGGTATACTTGGCAAAACATCCATCCTGGGTATTTTCTGCCGGACAGCTCTATGAAGAAGTATGGGGGGAGGATGGTGAAAATTGCGGAACGGCTGTTGCCTTCGTACCGAAAATCAATGCGAATCCGGTGTATAACGGAGGGTGAAGCCTGCTATATGTATGTAGCAATCATTATGATAACATAAAAGGCACGGCATAAAGCAATCTGATGTAAAATCTATCAGAATAATTTATGCCGTGCCTCTTTTTAATTTGATTGAATGTAGGATGGTTTAGAATTACAGCATATTTGGTGTCGGCGGTCAAGCGTCGCAGAAAAGATTATTTGCTCCAGCTTTATAAACGCAGCAGTATCGTACTGAAATAGTTGATCTCGCCCCGCTCGTTGTTCAGCACTTTCCGGGCTTTTTGAAATAGAATAGAAACCACCACCTTTACTGAAATTGACAACAGCCGCTCCAAACCGGAGCGGCTGCTATGCAAAGTTTTGACTGTACCAAGTATAACAGATATGGATTTACGGCGAAAGGGCAGGACTGTGCCAATGTAGAGACAATTTTATGCCAACCATGTTTCTTTGAAACATTATAGCAGTGATTCCACCAGCTGATGGATGTCGGTAAATGGATTGACAGCAATTCCAAACGGTTTGCTGCTGTCATTTTGAAGATGGTATTGCTCTACACGTTTGGCGTTCTGAATCGCAATGGCTGTATGCTCTGCTAACTGGTTATATACATCGCCAGCTTTCTCATAATCAGGGAGATAAGTGGTCAATGCGTTTTTCACTGCGGGGTAGTCTTTGAAAAATTTGGTGGTGTACTGGAAATGCAACAGATACCAAAATTCAAAGCAGGGATTGGAGAGTGCAATCTGAATCCCCTTCGCATCTGCCATTTTCCTTGCCTTGGAGAGCAGATTGTCCTTTGCAGTGATGGGGTCAGGGTTGTTGTAGTTCACATCTCCATCTGCAACTACCCATACAGAGTCTCCCTCTGATACGGAAATCTGATTTTTATTCTGGTATTCCACGGCTTTCCGGATCAGGCTGAGATAATCTGTTTCACCTCCGCTGGTGCGGCTTCCTACCACACGAATATCAATGTTTGTCTGACGGTTGCGGTAGTGTTCAAAATACTTAGGCTCAGTTTGAGAACCCTCCGTTACAATCAGAATGACAGGCTTTATTTTTCTGCGCCTCTGTCCACGCTTTTCAATTTTTCCACGTGCCATTTTACAGCCCTCCCTTGATAAAGGGGATCGCACCATAACGGCCAATCAGATAGCTCTTCTCCACCTTAGCATCCTTGCGGATGGAAAAATCGTAAAGGGAGAACAGATCGGTAGCCGCTGTTTGCTCGTCTTTTTCGGTAAACCAAATCTGATCTCTCCTCAGTACATCCAGGTCAAGAAGATTGGTGTTGTGTGATGTGAAAATCAACTGGGCTCCATTTGGATTGAACTCCACACTGTTAAAAAGCGAGACCAGATGCTTTGTCAGAAGAGGATGCAGATGAGCGTCCATCTCGTCAGCGACAAGAAGGGTTCCTTCATCCAGCACCTTTTTTACAACACCGATCAGTTTGAAATAACTGTTGGTGCCATCAGATTCCTCTGCCATGTTCAGCGCGTAGGAAGAAGTATTTCCCTCTGTATCCTGTACCGTGTGAATGGCCTCAATATTGGTAAAGATATCATTACGCTGAGAAGGAGCGGGTTCTGCATCACGCATCTGAAGGGATTGTATGCCAAAATCTGCAACACGCAGCATAGAGGCGATCACATGCCGGTAGTCATCCTCTTTGAGTTGTTCTGCTTCAAGGCCGTAGGCGTCTGCAACAGAATGTTTCGTGATGATCTGGCAGGAAGCAAACCATTCCAGAACTGGAATCACTTTGGAATAGCTCCAGTTTGATGCGACAGACAGATAGAGCTTGTTGGCCGAAGTGCGATCCTTGAGAGTGTTTTGTTCATCGACATCAACGGTAAAGCGAAAATCTTTTGTGTCTTTTCGCTCAAAAATGAGTGCCTGCCTGCCATTGGGATAGTAATACAGATATTCTTCGATAACAGCTTTGTCTGTTACAGAAAAGCCATACGCATAGCGGATGCCATTTGTGGTGAAGATGACCTCGAAGCTGCTGGGGCGAGAGGGTGTTTCCCGGTCAAACTTGAAAGGCGAACGATCAATGGTTTTGTGGAGCTGCTGGTTATGCGAAGTCAGCACATAATTTACCATGAACCAAAACGCATTCAAGACATTGGACTTTCCAGAAGCATTGGCGCCGTAAATCACAGCAGACTTCAAATGCTTTTTGTTTCCGTCCACAATCAGGTGCTCTGGATGTTCGTTATCCTTACTGGCAAGCAGGGATAACACGACATTATCTTTGATAGAGAGAAAGTTCTCTACACTAAATTGAATCAGCATAAAACAACCTCCTAAATCCTTGTTATAATATATTATATCCACATTTTTGTGAAAAATCAACGCAAATGAAAAATAAAAATCTGTATAGAGGATTTAAGAGAACAGCCGTGTGGAGAGGATATGCGGTGGGAGTTTCGGTGTTGAATGGAAGTTAGTTTTGCAAAGTTCTTCAAAACTGGAATTTCTGTTACTGGGCACGTATGCGTGAACAGTAACAGTACTCAATTTTGGGGATTGCCTATAAGCAGGAGAAAACGGTATAATTGAGGAAGGCAGTTGGATATAAGGGGGACAAGTGGTGGAGATGAAAAATATTGTGAAGACGGAAAGAGGGGCGGTTGTCTGGGATATGGGATGATGCGGATGATCGATGCGGTGCGGTGCATCGCCGTTTACATAAATAGATAGAGGAAATACGATGGAACTGAATTTAAGCGAACCGGGACAGAGCCGGTATCTGAGAGTATATGAATATTACAAAGAATTGATCGTGTCCGGACAGATGAAGCCGGGAGCGAAGCTGCCGTCGATCCGCAAATGTTCCCTGCAGCTGCAGCTTTCGCGGACGACGGTGGAGACGGCGTATATGCTGCTGGCGGCGGATGGCTATATCATTTCGCGTCCGCAGAGCGGCTTTTATGTAACGGATGCGGTGCTGGCGGCTGCAAACCGGGAGGAAATAGAGCACGGTGTGCCGCATCAGGAGGAACGCCCGGAAATCCGGTATGATTTTGCGTCTTCAAATGTGGATCGGGAGAGCTTCCAGTTTGATTTATGGCGGCGCTATGTCAAGAGCGCTCTGCGCCAGGATGAACGGCTGCTTTCTTATGGCGAACCGCAGGGAGAGCGGGAATTCCGGGAGGCGCTCTGTGCGTATCTGGGGCGCCACCGCAATGTGATCTGTACGCCGGACAGTATCGTAGTAGGGGCGGGTGTGCAGAGCCTCTTGCATATTTTGTGCCCGATGCTGCGGGAGCGGGACAGTGCATGGTTTTTTAATCCGTCGTTCCGGCAGGGACGCCAGATTTTTGAGGATTATGGGTTTTGGACTGGAGATATAAGAGAATATTGGGAAAATAATGATAGGAGGATTGAGTCCTCAAAAAAGGATTTGTGCGGAATAGAAAAGCCAGATGTATGTGCAAGAGAGATGAAAACAGGGTTATCCGAACAGATGTCAGAGGCGATGAGACATACAGGGAAAAGTGTTTGCTATCTGACCCCATCGCAGATGACAGTCTGGGGCGAGGTCATGCCGGTGGGCGACCGGATGAAGCTTTTAAAGGATGCGGCGCGCGAGGATATGCTGATTATTGAGGACGATTACAACAGTGAGTTCCGCTATTATAACCGCCCGACACCGTCCCTGCAGGGGCTTTCCGGCGGGCGGGGCGTCGTGTATCTGGGGACATTTTCAAGGCTGCTTCTGCCATCGATCCGCATGAGCTACATGGTCCTGCCGCCGGATCTGCTGAAACGGTATCAGGAGCGGGGGCGTTTTTATAACCAGACGGCGTCCAAGGCAGAGCAGATTGCCCTATGCCAGTTTATCCGGGACGGACATCTGGAAAGCCAGATCCGAAAGTCCAAGAAATTGTACGCGGCAAAGGCAAAGTGTCTGTGTGATGCGGTGCGGCGCATTTTTGGAGAAAAAGCGCGAACGCATCTGGGCGATGCCGGTTTTCTGGTTCTCATGGAGCTTGACAGCCCGCTTACATCGGCGGAAATTGCCAGGCGTGCGGCACAGGCAGGCGTCGCCGTCCGCCCGGTGGAGTCGGTCGGGAGTCTTTTGGAAAAACAGGAGCATCATTTTCAAGAGGGATATCCGAAGCTCCTGTTGTCCTGTGCCTCGATGGGGGCAGAGCGGTATGAGGAGGCGCTGGAGGTGCTGAAAGAGGTAGTGTATAAGAAAGAAAAATAGAAGATAGATATAGAAGTTAAAATGTCCGCATAAACCACAGCCAGTACCCGGAACCATCCGGGCAGTTGTGGGTATGCGGACATTTTATGCGACATTCTTACCCGTTTTTCTCCTCATGCGGCAGCCGGTTCCGGAGCAGCCGCTTTTTTAATTCACTCCAGTGAAATGGAATTAGCGGGTAAATATAACTTTTTCCGGCGATTGTCCGGTTAAAGACAAGGCAGCCGACGGCAATGAGTGTTCCGGCGATGAAGCCCCAGAGATTGAGGAAAAAGGTCAGAATCAGGAGCAGGACGCGCATGAATTTGAGTGCGTAGCCGAGTTCGAAGCTCGTCATCGAGTAGTTGGCGATCGTGACGAACGCCATATAGAGCATCGTCTCGCTGTTGAACCAGCCGGATTTGACCGAGTATTCTCCAAGCACGATACCGGCGATGACACTGAGCGGTGTCGTCAGCATGCTGGGGGTGTTGACTGCCGCGAGCCGAAGACCATCGATGGCAAATTCCAGGATCAGGAGCTGATAGATCAGCGCCACATGAATCTCGTCGGTGACACGGATAAAAGCGAGCCATTCCGGGATCCAGCCGGGATTCTGCATAAAAAGCAGCCACAGCGGTGTCAGAAATAAGGTCAGGAAAAAGATGACCGTGCGCGACAGGCGCAGATAGGTGCCGGTCAGCGGTGGAAAATAGTAGTCGTCGGCTTCCTCGATGATATCGAAAACAGAGGATGGCAGAATCATTGCGGATGGCGAATTGTCCACCAGAATGATGATATTTCCTTCCAGAATCGAGGCAGCGGAGGTATCCGGACGCTCTGAAAAACGAAATTTTGGGAACGGATTGAACCATTTGTGCGGATAAATACATTCGGCAAGGCTTTCCTGGTTCATCGAGAGGGCATCGACATGCACTTTTTGAATCCGGGTGCGGATGCGGTTTAAAAGTTCGGTGTCCACCCGGTTTTCCATGTAGCAGATGGCGATATCGGTGTGCGAACTTTCCCCAATATTCATGATTTCCATCCGCAGCTTCGGATCGCGGATGCGCCGCCGGATCAGAGCTGTATTGAACACAAGGGTTTCGACAAAGCCATCGCGCGAGCCGCGCAATACCTTATCCTTTTCAGGTTCGCTGACTCCGCGGGCGGGATAGGTGCGGCAGTCTATTGTGAGTGCCTGTGCATACCCGTCGATCAGAAGAAAAGGAACACCGGAGAGAAGCTGGATAATCAGCGCGTCCGAATCCGTTTCCAGCCCGATTTCGCCGTAGGCGAGGTAGAGGGCGGCAAAATCGTTTGCATTGTCAGGCATCTGGGCGGTTTCAATGCTGCTCATCGCCTGCAACACTTTTAAAAGCGTATCGTCCTTGGTAAAACCATCAATACAGTAGAGGCAGGCATCGCGCCCGCCGATCATCAGGTTCCGATCTACGACATCAAAACTGATGTCCGGTCGGAGCTTTTTTTGAAAAAAAGTCCGGTTATTTTCAATGGATGAAGAAATCTGCATCGTGTAAATCTCCTATCAGAGAAGCCAATATCAGTGACCGCGAAGGGACTGGAATGGGACAAAATGTTTACAGATGGAGTATGTGCGAAAAGGATAAAAATATACGAAATGAAGCAAACAGAAAAAAATTCTCAAAATATGTTTTTTTAAAATTCATGGCAAGCGAGGCAATATCAGGGAAACAGGCGGAAAAAATCGCTGCAAAATGAGACTTAACATGTGCTGAATGGAAAAAGAAATTTGCATGTTAGTTTTAGCAACTAAAAAATCAATGCTTTATTGAGAATAAAATTCAATTAAAAATAGATAAAAATTCTCATTTTTAAATAGATTTAAATAATTGACAGATTTTATTAGATTAGTTTATACTAACCTCCTCGGCCGCCTGAGTTAGGGATGCCTAATCCGGTGCGGAGAGTAAGATATTACAAAAGATTATATGGAGGAATATGTATGAAAGGTAAGGGAAGATCCCGGCAGGCAATTCTGGCAGCGGTGACCGTGTTAGCGGCGGCGCAGGCAGGTACTGCTTATGCTTCAACTGGACCGGCATCGGAGTCCGGAGTACAGACCGGCGCCTGGATTCAGGAAGGACAGGACTGGAAATATCAGGGAACGGACGGAACGCTTAAGACTGGATGGGTCAAGACCGAGAGCGGCTGGTATTATCTGGATCCGCAGACCGGACGGATGATGACTGGATGGATCACCGTCGATGGACGCCGGTACTATATGAACACAACAGCCGATGGCGTGGAAGGACAGATGCGCCGCGGCTGGTGGAAGGACAATGCAGGAAAATGGTATTTCTTCAGCACTGCATCCGATGGAACGGAAGGTATGACCGTGACCGGATGGCAGTGGATTGATGGAAAATGCTATTATTTTGATAACTTGAGTGCAGAAAACTATGGTCAGATGCACACCGAAGGTCGGACGCCGGACGGCTACAGCGTCAATGCGGATGGACAGTGGGTCAATGAAAATGGAGAGGTCCAGACCCGTGCGGATAGAGGTTACGCGAGCAGCCCGGCAGCAGACGGCAACGGAAGCAGCGTATCAGGAGGCGGTTCGGGGAATTCCGGCAGTTCCGGCGGCAGCCATTCGGGGGGCTCTGGAAGCAACAGTAATTCTGGAAGCAACAGTAATTCTGGAAGCAACAGTAATTCTGGAAATAACAGTAATTCCGGAAATAACGGTAATTCCGGGAATGACGGAAATCAGAATGGCGGAAATGCCGGAGATAACGGAAACACTGAAAATCCAGACAAGCCGCAGATGGTTTCGCTGGTAGATGAGACGAAGACAAAGCTTACCGAAGTAAATTCCCTGGGCTGGTGGCTTCCGATCGCATTTGATGAGGGATACAATGCAGGCAATACGGTCGTTAAGGTCGATGGAAAAGACGTAACCAATCTTTTAACTCCGATCACAGATGACGGACGTATGGCAAAACTGGCGCTTCTCGGCACACCGGGCAAAGTAACCGTCAGCAGCAAGGAAGATGCGGCAAAGGAAGAGACGGTGGTTCTGAGCAATGAGAGCCAGGAAGATGCTGTATATGAGGAAAACGACGGCTATCTGCCTGAGAAGATTCTGACGCATGAGCCGGTTGCTTATTGGGACTATTATCTGACCAATTACGATGAAAACGGAAATCCCCGCATTTCTCCGAAAAAGACTACTTATAACTTGAATGAGGAGAAACAGACTCATCCGAGCTATTCGCCGGATGCGGTTCTTCCAAAAAATGGAAAAGCAGCCGTTACCATTCTGTTTAACTATAATACAGATGAGGAAAAAGAGTGGTTTGACGGCATCCGCAAACTGGAACTGGTTGAATACAATGAGCAGAAGAACACAATCAATTCGAGTCTCGTATTTGACAGTGAAAAGAATGTGGCGCACGGACAGGGACGCGTTGGACAGCTGACTATCCAGACAGGACAGAGCAATTTCTACAATAATGGACGTTATTATGTGCGGGTTGTATCGTCGGCAGGCGGTTCCGCGCTCGTCCCGATTCATGTCGTCAATGAGACAGTACCGACGCTGGAGCTTAAGGAAACACCGCAGTCCGGTAAGAATCTCCATTTTGCAGTCAGCGATCTGGTATACGCAATTGAGACACCGATCGAGCGTGTGACCCTGGAAGCTCCGAACGGAACAGTAAGCGACCTTAAGATGATCGATGACTGGTATCTCTACAGCCAGGATTTATTTGTTCTGTACAATGATAATACAGACCATCTGCCATACAAGGGCAACTACAAGATCACTGTATATGCAAATGGTTTCCGGTCATTCTCCAAGAGCTTCAAGGTGACAACGGGCGCAGAGCCGGTAAAAGAGAAGGAACAGACCAATGGCCAGAAAATGGCGGCATACGGATTCGACGGTATTAGCACCGCATCGACTGGTTCCGGCGGAAGTGGAAGCTCCAGCGGCAGCAGCTCAGGAAGCTCTGCAATCTCTGCAAACCTGATTTTTGATTCAGATCTGCTTGTAAATGCACATCTCCTTGAACAGACCAAGATGGAAAATGATGCGTCCAAGGCAGTGATGGAGTGGTGGTACAATGCGATTCCGGATGCAGTCTTTGATACTGGAGATGATGATTTCTTCAGATGGACAGACTACGTAAATAAGAGCGAGAATCAGAAATACGAAGAGAACAGAATGCTCCCATTTGCAGATTACCGTGAAAACGGAGCACTGTATCCGAACCATCCGGCAACGGCAAAAGAGGTTCTTGAAGATGGTCTGCTCGGCGATATCCAGTACAATGGAAACTTCTCCCGTCAGGATGCACCGGCGATTACAGTTGTACAGAACAAAGAGGGCGAGCCGGTAGTCCTGCAGACAGAGGATACAGAGTATATCGAGGCGGTTCAGAGTATCGTTGTCAACGGAAACTGGCAGGCACTCAGCAAGGACAAATATTCCATCGATAAAGAAGCTGGCACCATTACCATAGAGGCGGATGTATTCAAGGCTGGTGAGGAGTATAAGCTGACTGTCGATGCAACGGGATATAAGAGCCAGAGTATCGCATTTACATACGATAAGGTGCTGGAAAACGATTTATCGCTGACCGTTGATTATGCAGATGATAAAGAGGCGTTTGCAGCTGAGAAAAAAGAAGATTCTAATAAGACTTACTATTTTGCAGATGCTGAATTTACCGTTAATGGCAGCAAGGGAGATTTCCTGAAGAACCTGAAATCTGTTACCCTGCTTTCTGACGAGGAAGATGCGGTTGAGAGAAATATCTACACGAAGGGCGTGTCCAGCAGCAACGATGTTTACTATGAAGTATCCGGGGATGGCAAGAAGCTGATTCTCCATCAGGTTCAGCCGGGAAGCTATAAGCTGACTCTTCGTTCGAATTATTACACGGAGGCGCTGAGATGTGAATTTGTGGTTGAGAAGAAAGAGGAAGAGATTCCAGATGAGCAGGAGATTGAGATTGGTGCTTCGGCAATCAGAAAGGCAAATGGATATGGTGAAAAGGGATATGTAATACAGTTTACCTATTCTGATGGAACTGGTATGAACCCTTCTGATCTTGCCTACAAAAAAGCATTAGAAGAATATGTAAAGAGCATCAATTCAGTAGTGGTAGGAACAACTACGTATTCTCCACAGTCAGGCTGGACATTAGGAGATAAGGAATATGCGTCAGATATTTATGATGATGCATATAACAATTACAAAGATAGCCTGCTTGTTTCTGACAGTGCATTTAATACGGATGGAGATACCACAATTACGATTAATGCAGATGGTGATTATCCGAAAGTAACGATTGTAGTTGATAAAAATGGAAATCTCAAACAGGATGACGAGAAACTTCTTGATGCACCGACGCTGACTGGACCGGAAAAGATTTCCGAAGGAGATAATTTAACTCTGACTGGAAAAGATAATGCGGATGAGCTTGCGAAATATTTGGAGGCAATCAACAAGGTAACATCAGATGGTGAAGAACTTGAATTTGAAGTTCAGGATAATAAACTGATTATCACAACCAGTGATTTAACCGCAGGACCAGATGGAGGTTCGATTGAGCTTGTAATTGAGGCAAAAGGCTACAAAGAACAGAAAATTACGGTTGAAGTAGAAGACTCATCTGAGGAAGAAACACAGATTGAAGTTTCAGGATTTAGAAAAGCAGAAAAGGCGGGTATGTTTGACTGGGGAGCAGATAAATATATTGCCAGCTTTAAAGGAATTTCGGGAGACGATTTAAAAGCTTACATCGGAGCAATTAATGAAGTTTGGGTAAATGATAAAAAGTATAATAAGGCATATTCAGCTACTTCGGTAGATGATGGCTGTTTTGCAGCGTATTCCAGTGATACCAACATGGTATTCAATTATGATGGCTTGAAGATTTCTTCGAGTGGTTTCAGCACAACCGGAATTACTACCATTGTTATTAAAGCGGAAGATTATGATGATGTAACATTTACAATTGATGAAAACTTTAAACTCATCAAAGTGGAAACCACTCTCATTGCTGACGAAGTCCTCCCAACCGAGAAAGTAGCCACCCCGGAGGAAACACCGGAAGAGCCGAAGACGAATGACGAAAACAAGGCAGATGTACCGGATGGCGATAAGAAGAACGAGACAGACGATGCGAACAAGGCACCGGAAGTAGACGAGGACAAGAAAGAGGATTCGAACGAGTCCAAGGATACTTCGGATGAGAAGAAAGACGAAACTTCAGATAAAGGCGATGCTGACAAGGATGATTCGAAAGATGAATCCGGCGAAACTGGTGACAATTCCAAGAAGGATGAGACCGGTGACGTAAAAGATGATACTTCTGATAAGGAAGAATCCGACGGAGGTAAAGGCGATGCTTCTGAGAAAGAAGAGTCTGTTTCTGAAGAAGAGTAGTTGTATTTAAAGGAGTAAAAATTGAAACAGAAGTGGTGGATTTTATTAACCCTGCTGCTGTGTGGCTGCGGTGCTTCATCGCAGCCGGATCAAACGGGGGCGGTCCAGAATGACCGTCCTCGTTTATCTGCGTCTACGGAAGAGACGGCAGAAAATGTGGCAGCAGTAGAAAAAAACGAAAATTTAGAGAAAAATTCCTCAAATTCGAACCAGAATCCGGGAGAAGGGCAGAACTGGACAGTGTTTGCGATGGATACTGTGATGCAGTTTGACGCCTACGGTGGAAGTGCGGCTTTGCAGGAAAAAGTGAAACGGCGGGTGGAAGAGCTGGAAGGAGAGTTTTCGACAACGCAGGAAAACAGCGATATTTTTCATCTGAACCAGGAGAAAACAGCGGAACTTTCAGCGGATACGCGTTATCTGATGCAGGAGGCGCTGGCGCTGGGAGCGGAAACAGATGGTGCGCTCGATATTTCGATTTACCCGGTTGTGCAAAGCTGGGGATTTACAACGGGAAATTACCGGGTCCCCAGTGAGAGCGAGCGGGAAAGCCTGCTTAAATCGGTCGATTATCGTCTGGTCGGTTTAGAAGCAGATACGGCATCGATCGAGCCGGGAATGATGGTGGATCTAGGCGGTGTCGGAAAGGGATTTACCGGAGATGAGGTGGTAAAGACTATGAAGGAGGATGGCGTGACGAGCGCGCTGTTCAGCCTGGGCGGCAATATCCAGACGATCGGAACGAAACCGGATGGCGAGAAATGGTATGTCGGCATCAAGGATCCGGAGAGCGACGGCTATCTGGGCGGAGTCAGGGTGCAGGATGAGGCGGTCATTACCTCCGGCGGCTATGAGCGCTATTTCACGGATGATGACGGAACAATTTACTGGCATATCATGGATCCGTCCACCGGGGCGCCGGCGCATAGCGGGCTGATTTCTGTGACAATCATCGGACCGTGCGGACTGCGCTGCGATGGACTTTCGACCGCCCTGTTTGTCATGGGACGGGAAAAGGCAGCAGCACACTGGGCGGCGCATCAGGACTATGAGGCAGTCCTGGTTGACGAGAGCGGCACGATCTGGCTGACACCGGGCTTAAAAGACCGATTTATTCCGGTGGATCAGGGGGAGACGCGGGAGATTCGGATATTGTGATTTTGGAACAGAACTAGTATAATGAGCAGAGAAAAGTGCATGCGAGTCAGATTTACAATTTATAACGAAGAGGTCGAAAATACCGTGAATGATAGATTGAAAAAGAAGCTTCTTTGCTTTGAGAGCGCTCTCTCCACATTGGAAGGATACGAGGGATGGATGATAGGCACAACTACACTTCATATGGACTGGCAGCCCAAACAGGGGGAGAATGAGTTTTGCCATACCAAATTAACTCCAGAAATCATCAAAAAAGGCCGCTCGGCAATCCGGGTCCGCATAGCGGCAGCGGAGGAGGAAAAGGAACGGGAAAATGAGGAGATGGAAGTGCTGCTGGTAAAACCGCGCCAGAGCGTCCTTGTCCCGGAAAAAGAGAAAATGCCGCTCATGAAAGCAATTACGGAACTGGGAAGTGAGGATGATGATACGCTGGCATTTAGCCGCAGCCAGATGGAAGAATATCTCCGGGAGGCGGCAGATACCAATCCGATTCATCAGGGAGAAGCGGCAGTTCTGCCGGGGTTTCTTGTTATGAATGCCTGCCTGCTTCGGCTGTGGAAGAAGGGCTGGATGAAGGGACAGACCGCTCTGGAAGTACGTTTTCTTGCCCCACTTCGTCCTGATGAGGAGGTATATCTGTCGGATTCGGGGCAGGAGGGAAGAAACGCGGTGTATCTGAGAACGAAGCAAGAGGGAAAGGAAATTCTTTCGATTACAGAAAAATAGGGATGCCGATGATAAAGTGGGTGCAGAGGAGCTATGGATGCATATGTAAACCATTTATAAAAACAAGGTTGACAATCCTCTGAAATTCCGATATACTCTTTTCTAGCAAAGATTCTCTGTGTGTGATTCATAGGAAAATGCATTACACGGCTTAGAATTTTATCACTGAGGAGGTATATATAATGAGTTCAGAGACAAGTGCAGTGAACGTACACGGCGCATGGAGCGCGAAGCGGCTTACACTTTTGGCGATGATGCTGGCTCTTATCAGTGTGTCTTCGTATATTGCGATTCCGCTTCCGTTTTCGGATGCAAAGATCACAGCGCAGACGATGATTGTCAACCTGATCGGTCTGCTGATTGCACCACAGGATACCATTTTAGTTATGGCGAGCTGGCTGCTGTTAGGCTTATGCGGCGTGCCGGTATTCAGCGGCGGAAGCGCAGGACCGGGAAAACTGCTTGGACCGAGCGGCGGTTACTATATCGGATTTCTGGTTGTAGCGTTCCTGATTTCCCTGTTTTGCCGGAAATGGAAAAATGTTGCATTCCAGACAGCGTTCCTGATTGTAGTTGGTATTCCGGTGATTTACGCATTCGGTGCAGGCTGGATGAAACACGTGACCGGACAGCCGTGGGGTGCAGTTATCGTGCAGTCGATAATTCCGTTTATTCCGCTGGACATCGTTAAGTGTGTGGCAGCGGTAGCACTTGGAAAGGCGCTGAAGCGGACGGGCTTATTTGGAAATTAGATAGAAAATAAAGATGGGATGTGGTAGTGAACAGAATCAGCCTTTTAGTGCAGAAATGCAGCCAGGAGGCATGAGGAGTCCGTTGCCGCATCCCTTTAATTTTAATTAGGAATAGAAGAAAAACAGGAGAAAAGTATGAATCACGTATATATTCTGGGCGGTTTGCGCAGTTACATCGGGGTGAAAGATGGAATGTACCGTCATATCCCGGCGGAAAAGCTGGGGGCGGAGGTGCTGCGGGAGGTGGTTTCGCGATTTGAGCTTCCAACCGATGCGATCGACTATATAATAGGAGGAAATGCGGTCGGGGGAGGCGGCAATATCACGCGTCTGGCGGCACTTTCGGCAGGGTTTCCAGAGCGGATTCCGGCGGTTACTTTGGATCTGCAGTGCGGGTCGGCGCTGGAGGCGATCAGCGCGGCAGCAGCCAAGATTGAAAGCGGGATGGCGGATCTGGTCATTGCCGGGGGAATGGAGAGTTCTTCGGTACAGCCGTACCGCATGATGTCCCCGAACCATCCGGAGTATGACGGTGGAAAGGTGTATACGGTTGCACAGTTTGTGCCGGGAAAGCGCGGCGAGCAGGTTATGTTAGAGGGCGCGGAGGAGACTGCGATCCGGGAAAATGTCTCTAAGGAAGAGATGGACACCTGGGTGCTCCGGAGCCATAAGAGGGCGGCGCAGGCGCGCAAAGAGGGAATATTGGAGGATATAACGGTTTCCATCGACGGCAGCAGCCGGGATGAGGGAATCCGTCCGACAATGAGCCAGCGTCTGATCGACCGCCTGCCGTATCTGCTTCCAAATGGCACGAAAATCACGGCGGCAAATGCGTGCTTGATGCACGATGGTGCGGCATTTGTGGTACTTTGTTCGGAACGGTTTTTGCGGGAACAGGGACGGAAAGCAGAATGCCGTTTCCGGTTTGGTACAGCGATCGGGGATGATCCGATGATGAGCCCAAAATCAGCCGTCAGCGCTGCTAAGGCGATACTTGCAAAAACGGGGCATTCTTATCAGGAGATCGATGCTTTTGAGGTCAATGAAGCGTTTGCCGTTATTGATGTTCTATTTGAACGTGCATTTCCGGGGATTGAAGACCGTTATAATATCTGGGGCGGGGCACTTGCCTATGGGCATCCATATGGAGTCTCCGGCGCAATGATTCTGCTGCATCTGATGAAAGCACTGGAACATAAAAATGGGCATTTGGGAATGTGCTGCGTGGCAGCCGCCGGAGGGATCGGAAGCAGTATTCTGGTGGAGAAAGTAATGAAGTAGATGAAGACAGTGCTTGAATGATATAAAAAGTAAATGTGGTAAATTTAAAAGCTCAAATTTGGTAAAAAGTTCTATATAAAAATAAGTAAAAGACAGGAATTAATCATGAAAGAAATACAGACACAACGTATAAATACATATCTGGATGCGCTCCGGGCATACCCGCCAGAGTGGGAAGCCCTGATCACGGAGAAAGAGCGCTATACGTTCGGGGAGCTCATCGAGGCGGCAGAACGTGTAAGGAAACATCCGAAAGAGATAGAAGAAAAACAGGGAAAACGTCACATCCACTGGATCCAGGAACCGACGATCGCGCATCAGCTTATTCAGTTTCTGGCATATGGAGACGGAAATACGGTTCCGGTGATTGCACCGTCCGATGTAAAAATTTCCGATGAATTGCGTGACGTGACACCTCCGGAAGGGGCATATATGGGTGTGATGACGTCGGGAACCTCCGGTCGTCAGAAAGTATTGTTCCGCTCCTTTGAAAGCTGGCACGATTTTTTTAAGCTTCAGAATAAAATTTTCAAAATGGGAGAGGGAAGCATTACGTTTATGCAGGGGAGCCTGGCGTTTACGGGCAACCTGAACCTTTATATGGCGCAGCTTGCGTCCGGCGGAAGCGTCGTTGCGGCGGATTCCTTTGATCCGCGCATCTGGAAGCGGATGATCGAGGCAGAACAGGCGACCTGCGTCTATCTGATTCCTGTCAAGCTGCGGGCGCTGCGGCGTATCTATGAGCGGGAACAGGCGGTCAATTACCGGATTATTTCTTTTGTCAGCGGCTCCCAGAGTATGGGCGGTGTGGAGGCAGTGCAGTTTAAAAAGGCATTTCCCGAAGCGGAGATTACATTGTATTATGGCGCCAGCGAGCTGAACTATATTACCTATATCCGTGGAAGTGAGATGAAAGAAGATACGACGCTGGTTGGCCGTGCATTTCCAGAGGTGGATGTCTGGATTGAAAACGACCATTTCCATGTAAAAACGCGGTATGGAATTCTTGGAATTGGAAATGACGCGGTGATTGGGGACTGCGGTCACACAGATGCAGAGGGACTCTTCTATTTTGATGGGCGGGATGATGATATCTGCAACATAAATGGGAGAAAAGTGTCATCCCTCCGGGTCGAAGAAGCGGTGCGGACATTTCCGGGAGTGGCAGAGACGGCAGTGAAGGCAGTCCATGAGCATGGGCGCGATTATCTGAAAGTGTGGATTGTGTGGGAGAAAGAAGCGGAAAAGGAAGAAATTGCCGGAAGTGACAGCGGAAAATGTGGTTGCACCAATATGGCAATTCGGGAATTTTTGGCAGGAAGGTTGGCAGATTATGAGATTCCACGCGAATTTGTCTTTCTAAAGGAGTTTCCAAAGACTGAAAGCGGAAAGATTCGTAAAAAAGAACTGTGAAAATTGCTTTTTCTTATCAAAAAAGAAAATGGTTTATTGTGCAAAATGACAAAAGGAAGACATAGGGGCAGCTTATGGAGATGCACTGATGGCAGCGATTGGAGTCGGATTCTACCAAGGTTTTTCAGATTTGCGCCAAGTAATCCAAAAGAAATGTATTTATAAGTCGGATTTAGGACAATAAGCGGGAATCCTCGGCAATTCAATTACCGAGATGAAAGCGCAG
>OLGL01001016.1_pt1 | contig 30774 bp, 22 predicted proteins | sample 1605041 | NCBI WGS metagenome assembly OLGL01 (sample SAMEA3888905, study PRJEB22519) | human gut metagenome | biome: human gut; feature: human-associated habitat; material: faeces | place: Denmark | collected 2010 | reverse complement strand
GGCTTGTAAACTTCAAGAACGAGACACACAACCATCCTACAGAGATCGAGCCTTTCGGTGGCGCTGCTACATGCCTTGGCGGAGCAATCCGAGATCCTCTCTCAGGACGTACATATGTATATCAGGCAATGCGTGTAACAGGTGCAGCAGATCCTACAGTACCGGTTTCACAGACAATTGAAGGAAAACTTCCACAGAAGAAGCTTGTCAGAGAAGCAGCTCACGGATACAGCTCATATGGAAACCAGATCGGACTTGCAACAGGCTATGTCAAGGAGGTTTACCATCCAAATTATGTTGCAAAGCGTATGGAGATCGGTGCAGTTATGGGTGCGGCTCCAAGACGTGCTGTCCAGAGACTTAACTCAGATCCGGGAGATAAAATCATTCTCCTCGGAGGACGCACAGGACGTGACGGAATCGGTGGTGCTACAGGTTCATCAAAGGCACACAATACAAAGTCTACATCAGTATGCGGAGCTGAGGTACAAAAGGGTAATGCACCTACAGAGAGAAAGCTTCAGAGACTTTTCAGAAGAGAAGAGGTCAGCCATATCATCAAGAAATGTAACGATTTCGGTGCCGGCGGAGTTTCTGTTGCTATCGGAGAGCTTGCTGACGGACTTCGCATAGAGCTTGACAAGGTACCAAAGAAATACGCAGGTCTTGACGGAACAGAGATTGCTATCTCAGAGTCACAGGAGCGTATGGCAGTTGTAGTTGCGCCTTCTGATGTTGAACAGTTCCTTGCATACGCAAAGGAGGAAAATCTCGAGGCGACAGAGGTTGCGGTAGTTACAGAGGATCCAAGACTTGTGCTTGAGTGGAGAGGCAAAGAGGTAGTAAATATCTCTCGTGCATTCCTTGATACAAACGGAGCGCATCAGGAGACAGATGTTGAGGTTGAGATGCCTTGCGAGAGTGACAATTATCTGGACAAAATCAGCACACCTGCTGTAGCCAGGATGGTTGAGGCAGGAGATATGAAGGGTGCCTGGGAGGCAGAGCTTGAAGATCTTAACGTATGCTCACAGAAGGGACTTGTTGAGATGTTCGACGGCTCTATCGGAGCAGGCAGTGTATATATGCCATATGGTGGACGTTACCAGCTCACAGAGACACAGTCAATGGTTGCAAAGCTTCCTGTATTAAAGGGCAAATGTGATACAGTAACAATGATGGCTTACGGCTTCGACCCATATCTTTCATCATGGAGCCCATACCACGGATCTATATATGCAGTGCTTGAGTCTATCTCAAGAATCGTTGCAGCAGGCGGAGATTACAGCAAAATCCGTATGACATATCAGGAGTACTTCCGCAGAATGAATGAGGATCCAAAGCGTTGGAGCCAGCCGTTTGCAGCACTCCTCGGAGCATATGATGCTCAGATTGGCTTCGGACTTCCTTCAATCGGTGGAAAGGATTCCATGTCAGGTACCTTCAATGATATTGATGTACCGCCTACACTCGTATCATTTGCAGTTGATGTGGCAAAGGAAAAGGATATCATCACACCTGAGCTCAAGAAGGAGGGCAATCAGCTTGTTCTATTTACAATAGATAAGGATGAGTTTGATCTTCCAAAATATGATCAGGTTATGACACTTTATACAGCAATCAGAAATCTTATCCAGGATGGCGCAATTGTTTCAGCATATGCACTTGACGGAAAAGGTCTTGCCGCAGCAGTATCAAAGATGGCATTTGGTAACAAGCTTGGTGTAACAATCGAGGATGAGGTGACAAGCGATACACTCTTTGCACCTGGCTTTGGTAATATCGTAGCTGAGGTTCCTGTTGATGCACTTTCAAAGGTCAGAGAGGTAATTGATGCAGCAGGTATTTCAGATGCAGCCTCTGTAGTCGGCTATGTAAACGATAAGCAGACTATCGAGTGTGACGATATGGTGCTTCCTGTTGAGGAAGCTGTCAAGGTATGGACAGCAAAGCTTGAGGGCGTTTTCCATACAAAGGCAACAGACGATACAAGCAAGGTAAATAGCGGTCTCTACGATGCAAAGAATATCTATGTATGCAAGAATAAAGTGGCTAAGCCTACAGTATTTATTCCGGTATTCCCTGGAACAAACTGTGAGTATGATAGTGCTAAGGCATTTGAAAGAGCAGGCGCTGACACAATCGTAAAGGTATTCAAGAACCTCACAGCAGAGGATATCCGTGATTCGGTTGATGAGTTTGTAAAGGCAATCGACAAATCTCAGATTATCATGTTCCCTGGTGGATTCTCAGCAGGAGATGAGCCTGAGGGATCAGCTAAATTCTTTGCAACAGCATTTAGAAATGCAAAGATGACAGAGGCTGTTGAAAAGCTCATCAATGAGAGGGACGGACTTGCACTTGGTATCTGTAACGGTTTCCAGGCACTTATCAAGCTTGGACTTGTACCATATGGAGAGATCAGACAGCAGGATGCACAGTCACCTACACTCACATACAATACAATCAACCGCCACATCTCAAAGATGGTGTATACAAAGGTTGTTTCAAACAAGAGCCCATGGCTTGCACAGGCTAAGCTTGGTCAGACCTACTGCAATCCGGCATCACATGGCGAGGGACGTTTCGTAGCACCGAAAGAGTGGCTTGATAAGCTCTTTGAAAACGGACAGGTTGCCACACAGTATGTTGATCTGGACGGAAATGTATCAATGGATGAGGAGTGGAACGTAAACGGCTCATACATGTCTATCGAGGGTATCACATCTCCTGACGGAAGAATCCTCGGCAAGATGGCTCATTCAGAGCGTCGCGGCGAGTCTGTAGCAATCAATATCTACGGCGAGCAGGATATGAAGATATTCGAGAGCGGTGTGAAATACTTTAAATAATTCATAACTGAATAATTACAATATCTTATATATTTATTGGGTTATTATCTCTGCAATATAAACAATTAAGCTTCCATGGAGGTCACGGTTAGTGGCTTTCATGGGAGTTTTTATTTTGGAACCAGTGAATATGCTGACGGAAAAGAAAATAAATTGAAGGTAATTAACATGTGCGTCTGCTTGATATTTGATAGTCGCAGTGGTAAAATCAAGACTAAAATTACCGGTAGTAAATGGTTTGAAAGAAAAGAGGACATAAAACAGATGAGATTGCCACAAATAATAAACAGCCTTCTTGAGACTGATATGTATAAATTCAGCATGGGACAGACGATTTTCCATCAGTTCACAAGCTATAAAACGACATGGACCTTCAAGTGCCGAAATAAAGACGTGCATTTTACAGATGAGATGGTCGAGGAGATAAAGGAACAGGTGCAGGCCTTCTGTCAGCTTCGTTTTACGGAGGAGGAGCTTGAATATCTTGATAACATCACCTGGATAAAAGGCACATATGTTGATTTTTTAAGACTCTGGCAGCCAAGATATGAGGAGTTTACCATCACAACAGATGCACCGTGTGGGCTGGCAATCGATGCAGCCGGCACGTGGCTTAATACTTCGATGTATGAGATTCCGGTGCTTGCTATTGTAAATGAAGTGTACTTCCGTATGGCATATGATTATGATGTGCTGCTTAAGCAGTTTAAGCGCAGGCTTGATGAGAAGGTGCGTCTGCTCGAGGAGGATACCTACAGGCTTAGCGATTTCAGTGAATTTGGACTAAGACGCCGTCTGTCTGCTGAGGCGCAGGAGATGGCTGTAAAGGCAATCGCAGAGGTTGAGCTGCCAGCAGATTCACACTTTATTGGTACATCAAACGTATATCTTGCGAAGAAATTCAATTTAAAGCCGGTTGGAACAATGGCTCATGAGTGGATTATGTGTACAGGACAGGGCAATCACAAGCATAATCCGGCATATTCAAACTGGTATGCACTCGATGCATGGGTTAAGGAGTATGGTATATTAAACGGTATTGCGCTTACTGACACCATAACAACAGACTGCTTCCTGCGTGATTTTCAGCTCACCTATGCGACACTTTTTTCGGGAGTGCGTCATGATAGCGGAGATCCGTACGAGTGGGGAGACAAGATGATAGCCCACTACAACAGTCTGGGAATCAATCCAAGGACAAAGACACTTTTGTTCAGCGACAGCCTGGATTTCGAGCGTGCGACTGCATTGTATGATTATTTCAAGGATAAGGCAAAGGTTGCATTCGGTATAGGAACCTTTATCAGTAACGACACTGATGAGGAAGCACTCAACATAGTTATGAAGACCACCAAGTGTAACGGCATGGATGTGGCAAAGATTTCCGACGTGGCAGGCAAGGGCATGTGCAAGAATCCGGATTATGTCGATTACCTGAACAGGTGTATTGATTACAGGATGAAGAATGATAAATGATAAATGACGGCATGAGGGGGCAAAGGTATTTTGCCCCCTTTAATCATGTGATTGAATTGCAAGAAATGTGTAAACAAAACAAAAAATATATAAAATATCAGACAATTTAAAATAAAAATAAAAATTATCAAAAAATATATTGACAAATAGGCAAAATTGGTGTAATCTTAAATCAACAAAAAGAGATACGAAAGGAACAAAAATAAAACACAGGAGGTACAGTCCAATGGGGATTACATAATTTAAGTCAAAGTACTATAAGGATGATTGAACGGAATATTTAAATCTGTAGGGCGAGCCGAAGAGCAGTAATCGCACAGATATATTAGCAAATAAATAATATCGTTGAAAAAGTTCTTGTAGATTAAAAGTGAAAGATAGAATCTCTCATAAGAGTTTACATAGATAATGTAACCAAAAGGAGTGATTTTATGAAGAAGGGTAGAGGTCCATAGCTAAGCTAAAAGAATAAGAATCCTGTCATAAACAGAATCAGATTTATAGCAAAGCAATATGGAAATGCCAAAATAAATTCATATAGCGAAAGCGGAACTTGGAGGTTATACAGTGAAGCTTACGGAACCAATGCCTTAGGAGCCACTTGATGTAAAATGTAGATCAGGTGGCTCCTATTTTTGATATTTGCGAATGCATGTGAGGTTTAATAGTTAGATAGAATGACAACGTAAGCCTTTAAGGCTGGGCTATAATTTGATGAAAGCAGGAACGCGGTTTTCAAATACTGTATAGTACATAAACCCGGCATCCTTGAGGATATTTGAAACCTTGTCAAAATCGTACGCGACATGCTCCGGCTTGTGGGCATCGGCTCCGACTGTGATTATTTCCCCGCCAAGCTCGTGATAGCGCTTTAGCACATCTTCGGTCGGATTTGGGTGGCCAAGCCCGTATTTAAAGCCTGCGGTATTGAGCTCGATGCCTTTTCCCCTGGAGATAATTTCCCTTAATATAGCATCAATTATGTCGGCATACTTTTCATATGAATAGTATTTATTTTTGTCAGGACCGTATCTGACCACGTAGTCGATGTGACCGTACACATCAAAATCCGCTCCGCTGTGCAGATTGTCGAGTATGGATTCAAAGTATTCGGTGTAGGCTTCGTGCTCTGTCTTACCTTTGTAAAATGCAGGGTAGTATGGGTCAATGCCGTTTACTACATGGCTTGAGCCGATCACGAGGTCAAACGGATATTTTTTGGTGACCTCATTATTTTTGTCTGTAATATGAGGCTGTAAACCGATTTCAATGCCCCAGTGGATATTTAACGGGCAGCCCTTTTCTTTAAGAACAATTGCAAGTCTTTTGATGCGCTTTTCATATGCTGCTATATCAAGGTCGAAAAGCCCGGGCTCCTCTTTATAGTCATAGTCCAGATGGTCTGTAAAGCAGATGCCGTCCAGCCCTTTGTTGATTGCTGATTTTATCATCAATACCGGGTCGGCATCGCTGTCACCCGAAAACATGCAGTGCATGTGCTGATCCCACATATAAATACCTCCGTAAAACTGATGTAGTGTTGTTAAAAAACTTTATATGTTACATGATTTATAATTGTCTGCTGCTGGCTGCCGGAAAGTGCGAATTACAGCAATTAATTAAGTGTAGCCGAGATTATAATAAAGTGCAATATCTATAAAGAAAAATTGTGAAGAATGATAAAAAATGTGTGTAAATGAAAATATTTAGTGAAAATTTTAACAAACGCAAATAAAGTACTTGAACCTTTGAGAATTATTCGCTATAATAAAAGCATCTTAGGGCATGTCCCTAAAAATACTTTTTACAATTCTAGGAGGAATTAAAATGGCAGTAAGAGTAGCAATCAACGGATTTGGTCGTATCGGACGTCTTGCTTTCAGACAGATGTTTGGAGCTGAGGGATACGAGGTAGTAGCTATCAACGACTTAACAAGCCCAAAAATGTTAGCACACTTATTAAAGTATGATTCATCACAGGGTAAATACGAGCATGCAGATGAGGTTTCTGCAAGCGATGATTCTATCACAGTTTGTGGTAAGGAAATCAAAATTTACGCATTCCCAGATGCAAACAATTGCCCATGGGGAGAGTTAAAGGTTGACGTTGTACTTGAGTGCTCTGGATTCTATACATCAAAAGAGAAGGCTCAGGCTCATATCAATGCTGGAGCTCGTAAGGTAGTTATCTCTGCACCAGCAGGAAATGACCTTCCTACAATCGTTTACAATACAAACCATGAGACACTTAAGGCTTCTGATACAATCATCTCAGCAGCTTCTTGTACAACAAACTGCTTAGCACCAATGGCAGATGCACTTAACAAGTATGCTCCAATCCAGTCTGGTATCATGGTAACAATCCATGCTTACACAGGAGATCAGATGACTCTTGACGGACCACAGAGAAAGGGAGACCTTCGTCGTTCACGTGCAGCAGCAGTTAATATCGTTCCTAACTCAACAGGAGCAGCTAAGGCAATCGGCCTTGTTATCCCAGAGTTAAACGGAAAGTTAATCGGATCTGCACAGCGTGTTCCTACACCAACAGGATCTACAACAATCCTTACAGCAGTTGTTAAGAAAGCAGGCGTTACAAAAGAGGATATCAACGCAGCTATGAAGGCAGCAGCTAACGAGTCATTCGGTTACAACGAGGATGAGATCGTATCTTCAGATATCGTTGGAATGAGATTTGGTTCATTATTCGATGCAACACAGACAATGGTTAACCAGGTTTCTGACGATCTGTACGAGGTACAGGTTGTTTCTTGGTATGATAACGAGAACAGCTACACATCTCAGATGGTTCGTACAATCAAGTACTTCTCAGAGTTAGCTTAATTCTTGTACCCACAAGAACAGTATATCTCAAGACTACTCAAGGGGCGCGGTCTTAATTGAACCGCGCCTCTTTTTTAAAGCATGGCTATTTCTTTTGAATATCTGTGAATTGTAGAATTAATTATATTTTTTAATATGCACAATATGGCGTGGCCACATGGCTTATGCCTTGAAATAAGGGAGGACATATTATGTCATTAAACAAGAAATCAATTGATGATATCAACGTAAAAGGCAAGAGAGTTCTCGTTAGATGTGACTTCAACGTGCCACTTAAGGACGGAAAAATCACAGATGAGAACCGTATCAACGGAGCTCTTCCAACAATCCAGAAATTAATCAAGGACGGTGGAAAGGTTATCCTTTGCTCACACCTTGGAAAAGTTAAAAACGGACCAAACGAGGGTGAGTCACTTGCTCCTGTAGCTGCAGCTCTTGAGGCTAAGCTTGGACAGAAGGTTACATTTGTAGCTGACTACAACGTAACAGGAGAGGCTGCAACAAAGGCTGTTTCAGAGATGAAAGAGGGAGATGTAGTTCTTCTTCAGAATACACGTTTCAGAGGCAAAGAGGAGACAAAGCCACAGGAAGCCGGAGATGCATTCGCAAAAGAGCTTGCTGACCTTGCTGATGTATATGTATGTGACGCTTTCGGTTCTGCTCATAGAGCACATGCTTCTGTAGCAGGTGTTACAAAGTTCATCACAGCTAAGGGTGGAGAGAATGTTGTTGGATACCTTATGCAGAAGGAAATTGACTTCCTTGGCAAGGCAGTAGAGAATCCTGTACGTCCTTTCGTAGCTATTCTTGGTGGAGCTAAAGTAGCTGACAAGCTCAATGTTATCGACAACCTCCTCGAGAAGGCTGATACACTTATCATCGGTGGTGGAATGGCATACACATTCCTTAAAGCACAGGGCTATGAGATTGGTATCTCAATGCTTGATGAGACAAAGATTGATTACTGTAAAGAGATGCTTGCAAAAGCAGAGAAACTTGGAAAGAAGATTCTTCTTCCTGTTGATGCAGTTACAATCAAGGATTTCCCAAATCCAATTGATGCTCCTGTAGAGACAGAGACATATGATTATGACAAGATGCCTGCAGACCGTGAGGGCTGTGATATCGGACCTAAGACACGTGAGCTTTTCGCTGACGCTGTTGCATCAGCTAAGACTGTTGTATGGAACGGACCAATGGGTGTATTTGAGAACCCAACACTTGCAGCAGGTACACTTGCAGTAGCAGAGGCACTTGCTAAATCAGATGCTATCACAATCATCGGTGGTGGAGATTCAGCTGCAGCAGTTAACCAGATGGGACTTGGCGACAAGATGAGTCACATCTCAACAGGTGGCGGAGCTTCCCTTGAGTTCCTTGAGGGCAAGGAGCTTCCTGGCGTAGCTTGTGCTGATGATAAATAAGCCGAAAGCAACTTAATGAAATTAAGCCGCAGGCAAAAAATATTTGTATACAAATACAAGGAGATATAAAATGGCAAGAAAGAAAATTGTAGCCGGCAACTGGAAGATGAACATGACTCCAAGCCAGGCTGTTAAATTAGTAGAAGAGTTAAAACCACTCGTAGTTTCAGATGATGTTGAAGTTGTTTACTGTGTACCTGCAATTGACATCGTACCTGTTGTAGAAGCATTAAAGGGTACAAATGTTGCTGTTGGAGCAGAGAATATGTACTTCGAGGAGAAGGGTGCTTACACAGGAGAAATCTCAGCAGAGATGCTTCTTGATGCAGGTGTTAAGTATGTTATCATCGGACATTCAGAGAGAAGAGATTACTTCAAAGAGGATGACGCACTTCTCAACAAGAAGGTAAAGAAGGCTATCGAGGCTGGACTTACACCAATCCTTTGCTGTGGTGAGACACTTGAGCAGAGAGAGAGCGGTGTTACACTTGACTGGATCAGACTTCAGATTAAGTCAGATCTCGCAGGTGTTGCTGCATCAGATGTTGCAAACATGGTTATCGCTTATGAGCCAATCTGGGCAATCGGAACAGGAAAGACAGCTACTTCTGACCAGGCTCAGGAGGTTTGCGGTGCAATTCGTGAGTGTGTAGCTGAGATCTATGATCAGGCTACAGCAGATTCAGTTCGTATCCAGTACGGCGGATCTGTAAATGCAGGAAATGCAGCAGAGCTTTTTGCAAAGCCTGACATCGACGGTGGATTAGTTGGTGGCGCTTCACTCAAGGCTGATTTTGGAAAGATCGTAAACTACAAGTAATTATTAAATCATAATTTAATATTTGATTTGACAATCACAATAACTAAATGTCACTAAATTCACCAGCTTAGCTGCATTTAGTGGCATTTATTATGTAATGAAATTTTTTGTGAGCTTGCATATGTCACTGTAATAGAGCATTTTGCGAGCCTCATATGAAGAATAGAGGAAATATAAATGAGTAAGAAACCGGTAGTATTAATGGTACTTGATGGTTACGGCTTAAGTGACCACAAAGAGGGAAATGCCATAGCTATGGCAAATACCCCTGTTATGGATAAATTGATGGCAGAGTGTCCTTTTGTAAAGGGCGCAGCTTCAGGTCTTGCAGTTGGACTTCCTGACGGACAGATGGGAAACTCTGAGGTAGGACATATGAATATCGGCGCAGGCCGTATCATATATCAGGATCTTACAAGAATCACAAAGGCAATTGCTGATGGTGATTTCTTCAAGAACAAGGTATTAATTTCTGCAATCGAAAACTGCAAGAAGAATGACTCTGATCTGCATCTTTGGGGACTTCTTTCAGATGGTGGAGTTCACAGCCATATCGAGCATCTTTACGGACTTCTTGAGCTTTGCAAGAAAGAAAATTTTGACAGAGTATATGTACACGCATTCCTTGATGGTCGTGATACACCGCCTGCATCAGGCAAAGACTATATCGAGCAGCTTCTCGCCAAGATGAAGGAAATCGGTGTAGGAAAGATTGCATCTCTTTCAGGACGTTACTATGCAATGGACAGAGATAACAACTGGGATCGTGTACAGAAGGCTTATGATTCACTCACTAAGGGTGAAGGCGTAAAAGCTACATGCCCTGTAAAGGCTATGGAGGAGTCATACGCAAATGACGTTACAGATGAGTTCGTGCTTCCTACAGTTATCACAAACGAGGATGGCACACCGGTATCTGTTGTAAAGGACAATGATTCTGTTATCTTCTTCAACTTCCGTCCGGACCGTGCTCGTGAGATGACAAGAGCATTTTGCGATGATAAGTTCACTGGCTTTGAGCGCCCATTCCTTAAGACAACATTTGTATGCTTCAAGGATTATGACGAGTCAATTCCTAACAAGCTTATCGCTTTTGAGAAGGAAGAAATCAAGAATACATTTGGTGAGTATCTTGCAGCAAATGGTAAGAAACAGCTTCGTCTCGCAGAGACAGAGAAGTATGCACACGTAACCTTTTTCTTTAATGGTGGAGTAGAGGAGCCGAATATCGATGAGGCACGTCTTCTTGTAAACAGTCCTAAGGATGTTGCAACATATGACTTAAAGCCTGAGATGAGCGCTCCTGAGGTTGGAATGGATCTTGTTGAGGCTATCAAGTCAGATAAGTATGATGTTATTATCATCAACTTTGCTAACCCTGACATGGTTGGACATACAGGTGTGATTCCGGCTGCTGTAAAGGCTGTTGAGAGAGTTGATTCACTCGTAGGTGATGCAGTTCAGGCAATCAAGGATGTGGATGGAGTATTATTCATCTGTGCTGACCACGGAAACGCAGAGAAGATGATTGATTATGAGACAGGAAAACCTCATACAGCTCATACAACCAATCCTGTTCCTTTCATTCTTGTAAACGCTGACCCTTCTTACAAGCTTCGTGAGGGCGGATGTCTTGCAGATATCGCTCCAACACTGCTTGAGATTATGGGACTTCCACAGCCAAAAGAGATGACAGGAAAGTCACTTATCGTTAAATAAAATCTGTATTATATAGGCTCCGGCGCAGACAAAGGGTTTGAACCGGAGCTTTTGTTTTGATATATTAAAGATATAATAATAAATATAAGAATTGCTTATAAATGATGCAAAATTATTTAAAAAAACTTATAATATACGTTGACTTTACAAATTGAGCTGGTATATAATTTAAGGGTAGCATTTGATTTGTAAAATAAATTACACATAAGATGGAGGACAATCATGCAGGAATTTAAACCATTCAAAGAAGGAAAAGTAAGAGAAGTATATGATAACGGGGACAGCCTTATTATGGTCGCAACAGATCGTATTTCCGCTTTTGACCATATTTTAAAGAATAAAATTACAGACAAAGGAGCCATCCTCACACAGATGTCTAAGTTCTGGTTTGAATTCACAAAGGATGTTGTTCCTAACCATATGATTTCAGTAGACGCAAAGGATATGCCGGAGTTCTTCGGTCAGGACAGGTTCAACGGAAATAGCATGCTCTGCAAGAAGCTTGAGATGCTTCCAATCGAGTGTATAGTTCGTGGATATATCACAGGAAGCGGCTGGGCAAGCTACCAGGAGAACGGTACAGTCTGCGGAATCAGACTTCCGGAGGGACTTGTTGAGTCTGATAAGCTCCCTGAGCCTATTTATACACCATCTACCAAGGCTGATCTTGGAGATCATGATGAGAATATCTCATTCGAAAAATCAGTAGAAGTATTAGAGAAGATTTATCCTGAGAAGGGCAGAGAGTACGCAGAGAAGATTCGCGATTATACAATTGCTCTCTACAAGAAATGTGCAGAGTATGCTCTTACAAAGGGCATCATCATCGCAGATACCAAGTTTGAGTTTGGCTTAAATGAGCAGGGTGAGGTAGTGCTTGCCGATGAGATGCTCACACCTGACAGCTCACGCTTCTGGCCACTTGATGGATATAAGCCTGGACAGGGACAGCCTTCATTTGACAAGCAGTATGTAAGAGACTGGCTCAAGGCAAATCCGGACAATGACCTTCTTTTACCTGATGAGGTTGTTGTGAAGACTGTAGAGAAATATAAAGAGGCATTTGAGCTTCTTACAGGAAGCAAATTCAGCCGCTAATATATTATTTATTCCGCGTTACTATTTCGCAATTATAAACGGAGATATTATGAACCAGGACAATAACATAAATCAGTATATAAATACTAGTATAGATACAAAAAGTCATACCGGTACAAAATTAAAAAGGTGTTCTGATATTGACGAGCATAACCATGTATTTGATGAGCTTCATGAGGAGTGTGGTGTGTTCGGCATGTATGATTTTGATGGAGGAAATGTCGCATCCACTATCTATTATGGCCTTTTTGCGCTTCAGCACAGAGGACAGGAAAGCTGTGGTATTGCAGTGAGTGATACACACGGACCAAAGGGAAAGGTGACCACACACAAGGGTATGGGCCTTGTAAATGAGGTATTTACTCCTGATATTTTAGAGCCTATGAAGGGTGATATCGGAGTGGGACATGTGCGCTATTCAACAGCAGGCTCATCAACACGTGAGAATGCACAGCCTCTCGTATTAAATTATGTCAAGGGCACACTTGCCATGGCACACAACGGAAACCTCATTAACGCAAAGGAGCTTCGCAAGGAGCTTGAGTATACAGGAGCAATTTTCCAGACCACAATCGACTCTGAGGTTATAGCTTATCATATCGCCAGAGAGCGTCTTAACTCAAAAACAGCGGAGGAGGCGGTCAGACGTGCCTGCCAGAAGCTTAAGGGAGCCTATGCACTTGTGGTTGAGAGCCCGAGAAAGCTTATTGCAGCCAGAGACCCATTTGGTTTTAAGCCTCTTTGCATCGGAAAAAGAGACAATGCATATATCGTTACATCCGAGACCTGTGCACTTGATACAATCGGTGCAGAGTTTGTCAGGGATATAGAGCCGGGAGAGGTTATCACCATCACTCCTGAAAAGGGCATTGAGTCTGATATGACTATGGCACTTGCCCCTGAAAAACAGGCCAGATGCGTGTTTGAATACATTTATTTCGCAAGACCTGACAGCCATATTGACGGAGTAAGCGTGTATAGCAGCCGTATCAAGGCTGGCAGATTCCTTGCAATGGATTCACCGGTTGAGGCTGATATCGTGACAGGAGTACCGGAGTCAGGAAATGCCGCTGCTCTTGGTTATTCACTTGAGTCGGGCATTCCATATGGCACAGCATTTGTCAAGAACGGTTATGTCGGCAGGACATTTATCAAGCCTAAGCAGTCAAGCCGTGAATCAAGCGTGCAGATAAAGCTCAATGTATTAAAGGAGGCTGTTAAGGGCAAGAGAGTTGTTATGATTGATGATTCAATTGTGCGAGGAACAACCTCAGACAGAATAGTGCGTATGTTAAGAGAGGCGGGTGCCACAGAGGTACATGTGCGCATCAGTTCACCGCCATTCTTATGGCCTTGCTATTTCGGTACAGATATTCCTGCAAGAGAGCAGCTTATCGCTTACAACAGGACTATTGAGGATATCAGACAGATTATAGGTGCAGATTCTTTAGGCTACCTTGGAATTGACAGACTTCATGAGATGGTAGAGGGATTGCCAATCTGCATGGGCTGTTTCACAGGAAAATATCCGATGGAGCCACCGAAGGATGATATCAGAGGCGAGTATTTTGATAAAGAAATAGACCTCGAGAGAAAAATGCTTAATCGCTAATAAAGGAGAGAATATGAGTACAGACAGATACACAAGTCCTCTTTCTGAGCGCTATGCCAGCAAAGAGATGCAGTATATTTTTTCGCAGGATATGAAATTTACCACTTGGAGAAAGCTCTGGATTGCTCTTGCAGAGACTGAGATGGAGCTTGGGCTTTCACAGGATGGCAAGCCGGTTATCACACAGGAACAGATTGATGAATTAAAGGCACATGTGGATGACATCAATTATGATGTGGCAAAGGAGCGTGAGAAGCTTGTGCGTCACGATGTAATGAGCCATGTCTATGCATATGGACAGCAGTGCCCTAAGGCAGCAGGAATTATACATCTTGGAGCAACCTCATGCTATGTAGGTGACAATACAGATATCATCATCATGAATGAAGCATTAAAGCTTGTTCACAAAAAGCTTATAAGTGTTATTGCAGAGCTTGCAAACTTTGCTGATAAGTATAAGAATCAGCCAACTCTTGCATTTACACATTTCCAGCCGGCACAGCCGACAACAGTTGGAAAGCGTGCCACACTGTGGCTGAATGAGTTTATGCTGGATCTCGAGGATTTAGAGTATGTGCAGGGCACATTAAAGCTCCTTGGCTCAAAGGGCACTACAGGAACACAGGCCAGCTTCCTTGAGCTCTTCAACGGAGACGATGAGACAATAGACAAGATTGATCCGATGATCGCAAAGAAGATGGGCTTTAAGGATTGTTATCCGGTGTCAGGCCAGACATATTCCCGTAAGGTAGATACAAGAGTGGTAAATGTGCTCGCAGGCATTGCTGCATCGGCTACAAAGATGTCAAACGATATCAGACTGCTCCAGCATCTTAAGGAAGTAGAGGAGCCGTTTGAGAAGAATCAGATAGGTTCATCAGCCATGGCATATAAGAGGAATCCTATGAGAAGTGAGAGAATTGCATCTCTTTCAAGATATGTTCTTGCAGATGTAATGAATCCTGCAATTACTTCAGCTACACAGTGGTTTGAGAGAACACTTGATGATTCAGCAAACAAGCGTCTTTCAATACCTGAGGGCTTCCTTGCAATAGACGGAATCCTTGACCTTTGCCTCAATGTGGTGGATGGACTGGTAGTATATCCAAAGGTTATTGAAAAGCACTTTATGGCAGAGATTCCATTCATGGCAACAGAGAACATCATGATGGATGCTGTAAAGAATGGTGGAAATCGTCAGGAGCTCCATGAGAAGATCAGACAGCTCTCAATGCAGGCAGGAAAGACAGTAAAGGAAGAGGGAAAAGAGAATAACCTCGTAGACTTAATCGCTGCAGATCCTGCATTCGGATTGACAAAAGCTGATATCGAAAAGAACCTTAAGCCTGAGCTTTATGTGGGACGTGCGCCTCGTCAGGTAGAAGTATATCTGCGTGATGTAGTTAATCCGGTGCTTGAAGCACATAAGGATGAGAGTGGAGTAAAGGCAGAGATTAACGTATAATATCGAAAGTATAGATAACGGTAATTTGCTTGTGTTAACATATTTATCTAAATGAAAAGCCCCGGCATATAAACCTGTTTCATGGTTTATATGCCGGGGTTTTATATATCCGTCAAGTATGAAGTTAGTTTAAATTAATTCTCTTTGACATCATCTCAGGATTGGTAGCCTCGCTGATTGCCACATGCTTGCTGATTACACCGGCCTTGTACAGATTGAAGATGCTTGTATCCATTGCAATCATATTCTCAGCTGCAGAGGTGTAGATGATACCGTCAATCTGATGGACCTTGCCTTCACGGATTAAGTTCCTTATTGCAGGCGTGAGTACCATGATTTCAAAAGCAGGAACCATCTCACCGTTTGTGGCAGGTAAAAGCTTCTGGCAGACAACAGCCTGCAGCACAGATGCAAGCTGGATGGCTATCTGGTGCTGCTGGGAAGCAGGAAACGCATCGATTATTCGGTCAATGGTATTTGCGGCACCAATTGTGTGAAGTGATGAAAATATGAGGTGACCGGTTTCAGCCGCTGTGACAGCTGTATTGATGGTCTCATAGTCTCGCATCTCTCCAAGCAATATGACGTCAGGACTCTGGCGGAGTGCGGCGCGAAGTGCAGTGAGATAGCTTTCTGTATCTGTGTTGATTTCACGCTGTGACACAATACATTTGTCATGACGATGTAAAAACTCAAGCGGATCCTCAAGAGTGATAATATGCTCTTCCTTCTCATGGTTGATCTGATCAATAATACATGCTAGTGTGGTAGATTTACCGCTTCCGGCTGGGCCGGTAACCAGCACCATGCCGTTGTTTGTTTCCGCAAGCTCCATAACAGAGTCCGGTATATGTAAATCGCTTGGCTTTGGCAGTGTGAATGAGATAACACGGATGACAGCAGAGTAAGAGCCACGCTGCTTGAAAGTGCTCACTCTGTAACGTGATACTCCCGGTATAGCGAAGGAAAAGTCATCATCTCCGGTTTCCTCAAATTTTGAAATATCTCTCTCGGCAAGAGCATAGATTGATGTGACAAATTCAAAGGTTTCTTTTGGAATCATTCTGATTTCATTGAGGCACTCCATCACTCCCTTTGATTTGTATGTGAGAGGGCGGCCGGCCACTATGAAAATATCCGATGCTCCGTTGTCAGTCGCTTCTTTTAATATCTTTTTAACATCCATTTTAGTTTCCTCCAATTAAATTTAGTGTATCATTTTCCTCGAAAGCTGTGTCGGTATTGAGCTTCCATTGTTTTATTTTATAAAAAGCATCCTGCCTGTGGACAGGATAGTTGATATCAAGCTTTACAGTGAGAGTCTGCGTATCGCTTACAGTACAGGTGATGGTATAGGGCAGACCGGTAACCTTGCCGTTTGATTCATTTTCAGCGAGGTTTTTATTTATGGCAGTATCGTTGTCTGATAGAGCAGTCTTTATGGCCTCATAGTATGCTGCTTTATCAGGACTGCCCTCGTAGGCGGATGCAAGAATGGCATCAATCTGTGATATCTCATCCCATGCCTTTTCACATGCACGGTAATACGAGCTGTTGTTATCAGCAACGCGTTTGCTCAGCTTATAGTCGGAGTTTGCTGTGACAAAGGCGAGTGCCGAGAACGTGACAATGCATATCATGGAAAAGGTAAGCAGGATGGTCGAAAAACCGAAATTTGAAAATTCTCTTCTTTTTTTCATGGGGTGCTCACCGTCCTTCCATCAGAGGAAAGTGCAGTATAGCTGCACGCGGTAATGCTGTATACACAGTGGCTGTCTGCTGCTATAAACTCTATGTCAGCCTTTTGTACTCCGTAGGCATCCTGCCCAAGCCTGCTTACAATAACCTTGTATGCGGCATCATCCTTATCACATGGATGATAGCTTTTGTCAAGATAAATGAATAGCTTTTCATCTGCATAGATGGAGCCGTTAAAGAGCGATGATACGGCGTTTAAATCGCCATGCTCCTGTTCGTATGCGCTTGCTGCATTGCTGCATGCATTAACAGCCTCATGCAGCACCTGAGTTTCTTCTGTCAGCTTGTGGGTCTTTATGAAGAAAAGCAGTCCCACAATCAAAAGAGCTGAAAAAAGCAGCAGATTAATGGTAATCTCAAGCAGGAATATTCTGTTTTTCGATTGTTTAAGCTTTGTTGAAATCATGGTTTATTCCTTGTGGTATGTAAGTTTGTGTGGCATCGAGTGGCATATCGTGGAGCGGTGTACGTGATATTGCTGCATTTATTGTCGGACGATGGTTAGTCGGAATTGACGGAGCAGTAGGTATCGGTAGTGCCACCGGATGTATCGGTGATAGTTACGGTAATCATTTTGTCGGTGGTTTCTGTCATGTCAAGTCCCCCGATTTCGACAATCCTTTGTCCGCTGTCCAGACTGTATGAGGAACCATCCTGTACATAGAGCTCTCTTAGAGAACCGTCATAATAGTATATGAAGGTATTATACACGATGTCATTTATTGTGTTTTTCAGACATAGAGCCTTTGTGCCATTTATTGTTTCTACACTGATTGCAGCGTCAGAATCATTCTGTCTGACTTTTTCGCGCAGATAAGATGTGACAGTGCGTACCTCGTAGTTGTAATTCATGGCATTGGCAGTGGACTTGTATTGCTTTACGCCAATCAGCACGAGGATAAAAGCAGTCAGCGCAAAAAGAAAAAACAGCAGCATCACAAAAAAACTGTCAGCCTGATGTGATCTTGATTTTAGCTTGAACATGGGTTATTTCCTCTCTATTATTGTCACATCGGGACGCAGATTGGAGCCGATGTATTGATAGTCTATGTAATAATAGTCGCTGTTGTATGTGAGACCATAATGGTCTGTTAGATAATTTATGTCCGGAGGGTATGTTCCCTCAAGAGCATAGCACTGTGTGATACTTCGTGTGAGGGCGCGTTCCAGCGTGCTCTTGCTTCTTTGGGTATTGTCATCTGATAGCTTTGAAGAGAAAACACCAAACAAAACGGTACATGCGGCCAAAATCACAATTGGTATGAATTTCCATATGGTTGATTTCTTTTTCTGAACAAAAAACAGCATACTGTGCCTCCGTAAGCTATCCTATGCTTGATATAATTCCAAGCAGTGGGAGTAAAAATGATACTAGTATGAAGCCAATGAATATACAAAGCAGGATAACCATGGCAGGTTCAATCACTGATATGAATCGTGACAGCCTTGCATCTGTGTCATCCTCACAGGATGTACATATATGCTGCATGACCTCGTCCATAGACCCGGTTTTGTTGCCGATTGCAATCCAGCTTGAGTACATCTTTGAAAAAATATTGGAGTGCAGCAGTGCCTCCGAAAATGTCTCGCCGTTAGATATATTTTTACGGCAGTCATTTATTTTAGAATCAAGGACAGGATTGTTTACGAGAGCCTGTGCCAGATCAAGACCACGGTCTGTGTCAAGTCCGCTTGAGAGTGCTAAAAACATGCAGTTTGCAAAGCGGCTGGATGCGATTGACATGGAAAGAGCAGTTTTCATAAGGAGCCTTTTTCCGAAGCGTGTCTTAAAAAATATAAAAAGAAACAGTGCGGCAAAGAGCATGAAAGCTATAATGATAAGCAGATATCTATTGATGTATTCACTGAGCTTCATGAGCACGGCAGCGGTGCCGGTAAGCTCACTTCCAAGCTCTGCATATATCTGTGAGAATACAGGTAAAACCTTGGCAATCATAACGACAATAACGGCAATCATCACGGCAGAAAGCACGAGAGGATAGGCAACGGCACTTTTAATGCCTGAAGCTATTTCGTCTTCGCGGTCATAGTACTTTGAGAGTGAATTTAAGACCTCTTCAAGACGGCCGGTTTCTTCACCCAGCTGTATCATATTTATCATATATTTTGGAAAGTATCCTGTATCTTTAAGTGCACTGTGAAGCGTTGCACCAAGCTCCATTGGCTTATATATCTGCTCAAGCAGATCATGTGTCTGCTTATCAGGTGCTTCATCACATAATATGGAAACACCATAGTATGTAGGAAGCCCGGCTGCTATGATAAGAGAAATCTGCTGACAGAAGGCAGAAAGCTCTGCATTGCTTAAAATCTTGGATTTTCTAGACATTTATGTCCTCCTAATAGACGTATTTGGTAATGTAATCACTTTTTTGTGCTATGAACTTCTTTGGCGAATCACTGGTAGATGCAAATGTTGGATCCAGCATGTTCCATGAGGTACCATCAAACTCGATGATGCCGTTTATCCAGCCATTGTCCTTTATATAAGTACTGATCCAGGCATGATATTCTTCACCGGCATATCCGACCTCTAAACGTGTGGGAATAGCCTGAGTCCTTAGCATAGTGGCCATGACTGCCGCATAGTCAAAGCATATACCGGTATTTTCGGTAAAGACCTTGTCCACATCAGGCAGATAGCCGCTTTTGACATTTTTAGCCTTGTCATAGTCGTATTTGAAGTTTGAAATGATATAATTGTATACACTTTCCACGACCTCAGTATCGCTGCTGCAGTAGTACGCCAGTGAGCTGCCTTCCTTCACAGCCAGAGAATCGGCAGTGAAATTTACATACTGGTTAGGGTACAGATACGGTCCGAATTCATCGGTGATGGAGACAGAAATCACTTGCGACAGCACGGTGGCATATTGTGTCCCCTCAACATTTTCAAACACGGTTACAGTATACGAACCACTTGAAGCAACCAGAGGAAACACTTCATTTCCTCCATGCAGATCAAAGGTGTACGTGACACTGTCAGGCCCGGTTATCTGAAGCTTGACCTTTTGATTAGAACCGTGATAATTCACTATGATATAGCCGCTGCCGCTGTTTGAAGCATCGATACTGGCTACATCACATGTATAGGTTTGTGTGCCGTCGGCAGTTGGAGTAAGCACCTTTGGAGCAGAGTCCCAGGTGCCCTTTTCGGTAGAAGTATGGGAAAGATGCTCCTTAGATACATCGTCATTTTTGGAATTACCGCATGCACCAAGCAAAAGGCATGATAATAATATGAGTGGAAGTGCTTTTTTATACAGTATGCACTTCATAAAAATCTCCTAAATATAAAGTTGTTTCTTTTTTTAATTATATTATAATGTATTTTATTGTAAAATAAAATGGAAAAATGTATAATATTAAAAAATGATTTAGATTATCAAAAGAAGAGAGCAAAAAGGAAGAATACTAGTGATGAAAAGTTTCTTACCGCAGTAGTCAATTTCCTTATCATGGCACTCATCGTATTTTGCATAGTAAAGGCTATGAATGCAGCAGGAGAGAGATTTGGACACAAAGAGGAAAAATAGCGATACATTTATTGTGTGAAACTAATAAAATCCATTGCATAAAGTGTGAAAATCTGTTACATACAGTATAAAACTCTTGACTGTGCAATAAAAACGTAGTATATTAGTTCTGTTATTTAGAATTGAAATTAGGAGGTCTTATCGTGGCAACTTTAAAAATTGTTTTATCGGTATTATTTATAATCGTCAGTTTAGTAATTACTATAGTTATTCTTTTCCAGGAGGGCAAGTCAGCAGGGCTTGGCACTATCGCCGGAGTTGCTGATACATATTGGGGCAAGAACAAGGGACGTTCAAAGGAAGGACGTCTGGTTAAAGCAACAATTGTATGTGTTGTTCTTTTCTTTATTATTTCAATTGCTTTAAATATGGGAATATGGTAAATACTTAGACTGTCGAGAAATCGGCAGTCTTTTTTATCGCATCAACATCCAGATGATGAAATTCGAGGTTTTCGTTGCAGGTTGATGTGATATAAAATCAACATTCATAGGATGAAAATGTCAATGGAGGAAATTTTATTTAAAGTCTGTGCATTTGAAATCAGATGGGGCAACGAAAAGGAGAGATAATGAGTAATATAGATAAATATGAAACACGAAAAAAGATGGTCTATGACTTCATGTGTGATGACATGTATGTTCCGATGAAAATCAAGGAACTTTGCATAGTACTAGGAGTAAAAAAAGAGGACAGACCTCAGCTTGAACAGATTCTTTTGGATTTGCAGGCAGAGGGAAGGATAACACTCTCAAAGCGCGGGAAATATTCAAAGTCGGAAATCAAAAAGACAGTCGGCGTATTCACAGCGCATCAAAGGGGATTTGGCTTTGTCACTGTGGAGGGAGAGCCTGATGATATTTTTATCCCGGCAGAGTATGTAAATGGTGCGATGCACATGGATACTGTTGAGATTACAATCTCACCTGTCACAACAGGACGCCGCAAGGAGGGAAAGGTTGTTTCCGTCATAGAGCGAGGCATGAAGCAGGTAGTCTGCACCTATGAGGCAAGTGATAATTTTGGTTTTGCAGTGCCTGACAATACCAGATTTGGCACAGATATTTTCATACCAAAGGAGCGCTCAAAGGGTGCTATGTCGGGCCATAAGGTAGTGGTTGAAATCACAAGCTATGGTAAAAAGGGTAAAAAGCCGGAGGGCAAGGTTGTTGAAATAATCGGACATATAGATGACCCGGGTACAGATATTCTTTCTATAGTAAAGGCTTATGATCTGCCGGTGGATTTTTCGGAGAAAATCATGCATCAGGTGCAGAATGTGGCAAAGGATGTGACACCTGCGGATATGGCCGGCAGGATGGATTTACGCGACTGGATGATGGTCACGATAGACGGAGAGGATGCAAAGGATCTTGATGATGCCGTGTCTTTATACATGGATGGCGACAATTATGTACTTGGAGTACACATAGCAGATGTGTCGAATTATGTGCAGGAGCACAGTGCCCTTGATGTGGAGGCACTTAAGAGAGGAACATCGGTTTATCTTGTAGACAGAGTAATTCCGATGCTTCCAAGAGAGCTTTCAAATGGCATATGCTCCTTGAATGAGGGATGTGACAGGCTGGCTCTTTCATGCATTATGACAATAAATAAAAAGGGTGAAGTTATCGATCATAAGATTGCAGAGACGGTTATAAAGACAAACCGCAGGATGACATACACAAATGTAAAAAAGATTCTTGCAGATAAGGATGCCACTGTGATTGAAGAATATAAGGAGCTTGTGCCTATGTTTGAAAAAATGGCAGAGCTTGCAGCAATTCTACGCAAAAAGAGAATGAAACGAGGTTCTATAGACTTTGACTTTCCGGAGACTAAAGTTGTGCTCGATGAAAATGGTCATCCGATAGATATAAAGCCGTATGACAGAAATGTGGCAACAAAGCTCATTGAGGATTTTATGCTTATAGCAAATGAAACTGTGGCTGAGGATTATTTCTGGCAGGAAATACCTTTTGTATACAGAACACATGATAAGCCGGACTCAGAAAAAATCGCAAAGCTTTCCACATTTATCAATAATTTTGGCTATACGCTTCATATTGGAGCTGATGAGGTACACCCAAAGGAGCTTCAGAAGCTTTTGATGAAGGTGGATGGCACAGATGAAGAATCCCTGATAAGCAGACTGACACTGCGCTCTATGAAACAGGCACGATATACAACAGCATGTACAGGACATTTTGGACTGGCGGCAAATTATTATTGTCACTTTACATCACCAATCCGCAGATATCCTGATTTGCAGATACACCGTATCATCAAGGAAAATATCCGCGGCAGGATGAATGATAACCGTAGGGGGCACTATGAGTCTATACTCGATGCTGTTGCAAAGCAGGCAAGTGAGACCGAACGACGTGCAGAAGAGGCAGAGCGTGAAACAGTCAAGCTTAAAAAATGTGAATACATGTCAAATCATATTGGTGAATGTTTTGAAGGAGTTATATCAGGTGTCACGGAGTGGGGCTTTTTCGTGGAGCTTCCAAATACAGTTGAGGGACTTGTGCGCGTGACAGACCTGACAGACGATTTCTATGAGTTTTACGAGGATACCTATGAGCTAGCCGGTTCAGCCACCAATAAGAGATACAAGCTTGGACAAAAAATCAAGGTTGTTGTGGACAGTACTGACAAAATTATGCGTACAATTGATTTTAAACCGGCTGAATAATATGACAATAATGACGAAATCTTTTTATGATTTAAAAATACTTATTTGATTATCTGTTATTTGTCGGTCGTTGTGCGATAGATTTATTGAAAAAGATGTCATAATATATTATATAGTGTAAATAAAAAGAAATGTGAACCAGCGGTTTACAATAATTTGCGTTTTAGATATTGGCAATTGTGAAAAAATGTGTTAGTATTGTAAAGCAGTTTGAGGAAAGGAGATACCGACATGGCTAAGGAACCAAAGAAATTAATAGCCAACAACAAAAAGGTCTATCACGATTACTTTTTGCTTGAGAAATACGAAGCCGGTATTTCACTTGCAGGAACTGAGGTGAAGTCACTTCGAATGGGAAAGGGCAGCATAAAGGAGTCATTCATCCGTATTGAGAACGGTGAGATTATCCTGTATGGCATGCATATCACACCATATGAGAAGGGAAATATCTTCAACAAGGATCCACTCAGACCTAAAAAGCTTTTACTCCACAAGAAGGAAATCGAGAAGCTTTCATCAAAGATGAAGGAAAAGGGTTTCACAATTGTGCCGGTGAAGGTATACTTTAAGGGAAGTCTGGTCAAAGTAGAGATAGCACTTGCCAAAGGTAAGAAGCTTTATGATAAGAGAGCAGACATAGCCAAGAAGGATCAAAAGCGAGAGGCACAGAGAGATTTCAAAATCAGAAATCTTGGTTAGCAAAAAATGAATATGGGCTAGTAAAGGTTTCGACGGGGCCCACAAGGTCCGGTGGACCTTGGCTTTGGGCGGACCGAAGCGGAGCGGAGAACATGGAGCGTAGCTGCATGTACCCCGCAAAAAAATTGAATATGGGCTAGTAAAGGTTTCGACGGGGTACATGCAGCTGGAGAAGCGAGTCGTATGGCGATGCGTTAAATGGCCAAATTAAAATTAAACGCTGAAGATAATTTAGCATACGCTGCCTAATGGCAGCAGTCTGACCTAGAGCACTCACACTTTAGGACCCAGGCTTCGACTATGTGAGAAACGACGTTGGCAAAGCTTTGAGCCATCGGGCGTATCATGAAGCTACTGAAACCACAAGGTTGTTTGTTATCGTGTGGCAGAGGGAATGTTAAATAATAAACTACACTCGTAGAAGGACAGGGAATTGTATTTCGGACACGGGTTCGACTCCCGTCTAGTCCACTCTCAAAGTGGCTTAAACACTGGGTTTGAGCCACTTGATTTTTTCAAAGGTACTCAAAAAGGTACTCAAAATGAAATAATTAGACATATGAACATACGATTAACGAAAGGAGAAATATGCACGAGTGTTAATTTAATAAAAATTCTCAGTTCGGACACGCAAGTGTTCTTTTTTTATGTTTTTTCAGATTGTACTAAATCTAGTACAATTTTTTATTTGAAAATAATCCTGATGTGTTGTACTGCTGTTTAGTCTACTTCTCCCATTAAAAAGTGCGCAGATTATTATTGCGCATTCTTTTATGTAATAAACTAGAATGAATTTATAAAAAATGAATAATATTATGATAATAAAAGTGATATATAAAGTAAAATTATACAAAAATCAGGTTGATATAAGTTGTGTGATTGAATATAATAAAATAGAATTATGAATAAAAAAAGACTTCTTTCGAAGTCTTAATGCACACACTGTGCGGCTGGACGAACCAGTGAATTGAGTTAACTTTTATTTGAACTCGCAGTGTAAATTCACAGGGGTAACTGTAAATTACAACATTATGATAATAAACAAAAGAGGATTTGTCAAATGAAAAATGAAGAAAATATATATTTGGGCTTAGATATAGGAACTGATTCTGTTGGTTATGCAGTCACAGATGATAAATATAAAATTATGAAATATCATGGAAATGCTGCGTGGGGCAGTACTATTTTTGACGCAGGAGCATTGGGAGCAGACAGAAGAGTGTTTCGTTCCGCGAGAAGAAGGTTAGATCGCAGACAAGAAAGAATTCAATTATTGCAGGAGATTTTTGCAAATGAGATTGCAAAAGTAGATGAACGGTTTTTTATTAGATTATTAGAAAGTGGCTTATGGAGAGCCGATGCAGAGGATAGATATGTTTTCTTTAATGATAAAGAATATACGGATGTTCAGTATATGAGGGATTATCCGACTATTCATCATTTGATATGTGAATTGATATATAATCCTAACAAACATGATGTGCGTTTAGTATATTTAGCATGTGCTTGGTTGGTGACTCATAGGGGACATTTTCTGAGTAATATTAACACAGAAAATATTGCTGACTTGGTTGATATTCATAATGTGTATAATGGATTTATGCGTTTTTTTGAGGAAAATGAGATTATATGTGATTGGAGAGAAGTAAATGTTGAAGAGTTAGGAAGGGTTCTTGCTGCCAATATAGGGATCAACGAAAAATATCGCAATCTGTCTACAGTTTTATTTGCTACGAGAAAACCAGATAAAAAGGCAAAAGAGGGATTTCCTTATAGTGAAGATGCAATTGTGCGTTTGCTAGCTGGAGGAACTTGTAAATTAAAAGATGTATATATCAAGGAAGAATATGATGAATTTGGCTCAATAACACTTGGTATGGATGATGAAAAAATGACAGAGATCATGGCAGACATTGGTGATGATTTTGACTTGATTAAGGCTCTTAGAAGTTTATATGATTGGGGAATACTTGCTAATATATTGGTTAATGAAAACAATAGTCCACTAATATCGCAATCAAAGGTGAAGGTATATGAACAGCATAGAGAAGATTTAGCTAATTTGAAATATCTGGTTCATAAATATATTCCACATAAATATAATGAGATTTTTCGCGAGATAAGAGGTGACAATTATGTAGCTTATTCTTATCATTATGAATTAAAAAATGACGAAAAAATGGGAAAGAAGGCTGATGTAGAAAAGTTTTCAAAGTTTCTTCTTAAGATATTGGAAGGAATATCTGTTGATGAACAAGATAAAGTTGTTTATGATAATATGATTGAAAGACTAACATTAAGACTTTTTTTACCTAAACAGAAGAATACGGATAATCGCGTTATTCCACATCAATTATACGAATATGAGTTAAAAAGCATATTAAAAAATACAAAAAATTATTTACCGTTTTTGAAAGAAAAAGATAGTGACGGGATTTCTAATGAAGATAAGATTATTTCAATTTTTAAATTTAAGATTCCATATTTTGTTGGACCTTTAAATTGCAACTCACAATTTGCGTGGATTCAGAGAAAAGCTGATGGAAAAATTTTTCCATGGAATTTTGAAGATAAAGTTGATTTTGATGCAAGTGAGCAAGCATTTATCCAACGTATGACAAATCAGTGTACATATTTGCCGGAAGAGTCGGTGTTGCCTAAACAATCATTATATTATCAGAAATTTATGGTATTAAATGAAATCAATAATATAAAAATTGATGGCAGAAAAATTTCTGTGGCTATGAAGCAGGAATTATATAATGAAATTTTTGAAAAGAAAAAAAGGGTAAGGAAAAAAGATGTTATAGATTTTTTTGTTAGCAATGGATATTTAGAAGGTGGAAAAGAAGCATTAATAAGTGGTTTGGACGAACAAATACATACAAATCTCAGTTCTTTTCATGCTTTTCGTAGACTGCTACAGAATCATATTTTATCCGTGGAGGATGTTGAATCTATAATTGAACGTGCTTCATATTCTGATGATAAGAGACGCGTTTTACTCTTTTTGAAAAATAAGTATAGTTTTTTGACGGATGAAGATATTAAATATATTTGTAAGATTAAAATAAAAGATTTTGGACGTCTTTCAAAAAAATTTTTGGTTGATTTTGAAGGAACGTGTAAAGAAACGGGTGAAATCTCAACGGTATTAAGGTTGATGTGGGAAACCAATAATAATCTTATGGAATTGTTGTCAGATAAGTATACATTTGCTAATGGAATAAAGGAAAATAGAAAAAAATATTATACAGAACAACAGAAAACATTAGATGATCGTTTAGATGAAATGTATATTTCAAATTCTGTTAAAAGAACAATCTATAGAACGCTTTCAGTTGTTAAGGATGTTACAAAAGCATTTGGTGTACCTAAAAAGATATTTGTTGAAATGGCAAGAACAAATAACCCTGATTTAAAAGGAAAACGTACTAGGACTAGACAACAGCAAGTCATAGAACTGTATGCAAAATGTGATGAAGAGGACGTAAGAGAATTAAAACATCAAATGGAATCTTTAGGGGAATATGTAGATAATAAACTACAAAGTGACAAGCTTTTCCTTTATTTCATACAATTTGGCAAATCGGCTTATAGTGGCAAAATGATTGATTTAGAAAAATTGATGTCTGGTTCTAAAGTATATGATATTGAACATATTTATCCTCAAGCATATGTAAAAGATGATAGCATAATTAATAATAAAGTGCTTGTATTTTCGGAAGAAAATGGAGCAAAACAGGATATATATCCAATTAAGACGGAAATACGTAAACAAATGTCAGGTATTTGGACTACATGGCATCATGTGGGGGCAATAAGTGATGAAAAATATAAACGATTAACACGTAGTACACCATTTAATGAAGATGAAAAATATGGATTTATTAACCGTCAGTTAACGGAAACATCACAGTCTACAAAGGCTATTGCGCAAATTTTGAATGAAAAATATCCAGAAACAGAGATTGTATATGTAAAAGCTGGACTTGTATCTGATTTTAGACATGAATTTGGATTATGTAAATGCCGTAGCTATAATGATTTACATCATGCGATAGATGCATATTTAAATGTTGTTGTCGGCAATGTATATAATATGAAATTTAATCGTAAGTGGTTTTCAGTGGATTCAAAATATAGTATAAAAACGAAGACGATATTTTCACATTCACTTGTGTGTAATGGAAAAATTATTTGGGATAAAGAAAAAATGTTGCCAATGGTTCTTAAAAATGCCAAGAAAAATAATGCACACTTTACAAAGTATCAATTTATGAAAACAGGAGGTTTTTTTGATCAAATGCCATGCAAAAAGGCATCAGGTCTTGTCCCAAGAAAAAAAGGCTTAGATACTGAAAGGTACGGTGGATACAATAAATCTGGAATTATGTTTTTGACTCCTATGAGATATAAAATTGGAAAAAAGAGCGATATAATTATTCTGTCTATTGAATTATTATATGGAAAACTTTTTTTGAAAGATGAAGTATTTGCAAAGAAATATGCAGAAGAGCGATTGCAGAAAATTATAGGGAAAAAAGCAGATGAAGTATCTTTTCCTATGGGTATGAAGCCATGGAAAATAAACACAGTACTTTCGTTAGATGGATTTAATGTATGCATTACAGGTATTGGTGGTGGAGGAAAATGTTTATCAGCACAACCAATTATGCAATTATCGTTGCCATACGAATTGGCGAAGTATTTAAAGAAGATTGAGAAATTTGTTGAGAAAAATAAAAACAATGCAAACTATATTTATGATGAACAATATGATTCGGTTTCTGTGGATGAGAATATTAAATTATATGATGTTTATTTAGATAAGTTAGAAAATAGTATTTATAACAAAAGAATAAATTCACCTGAAGCAATTTTGAAAAATGGAAGAGAAAAATTTTGCAAACTGAATGTCCTAGAACAAGCTGTAACATTGATAAATATACAATCAATATTTGGTAGAATGACAGGAGGATGTGATTTAGAAAATATAGGTGGGAAAAAACATAGTGCGGCAACTGTTAATTTCAGTTCTAACGTTTCAAACTGGAAAAAGTATTATAATGATGTAAGAGTAGTTTATCAATCACCTTCTGGAATATGGGAGAGAAGGTCACAGAATATTTTGGAGCTTTTATGAGTTGGCGTGTAGTGATTATAGAGAATCAAGCAAAATTAGATTATAAAATAGGGTATCTTGTTATTAGAGTACTGGAGACAAAGCGAGTATTACTTGATGAAATTGCGGTACTACTGATTGAAAATCCAGCAATATCAATTACGGGTATATGTATTGAGGCTATGATTGGAAAGAAGATAAAAGTTATTTTCTGTGATTCAAAGCGTAATCCGATAGCAGAGATATTCCCGCATCATGGTTGCTATGATAACCCAGCAAAGCTTCGTATGCAAATTGAGTGGGAGCAAAGTATCAAGGATATAGTCTGGAGAGACATTGTAAGTGAAAAATACGTAAGCAGGCAGAATTTTTATATTAGAATGAATACTTTAGTCAAGCAAACTTGTTAAATGAGTATATTGGTCAGGTAGAGTTAGCTGATGCCTCGAATAGAGAAGGGCATGCGGCTAAGGTTTATTTTAACGCTTTATTTGGGATGGACTTTACAAGGAGTGCAGATATTCCGGTTAATGCAGCGTTAAATTATGGATATACCAACATTAACGATAGTAGAAAAAAGAGATTATAGATGCTTTCGCAAGTTACTTATAAAGAATTGTTTTCACAATTTGTTCCGTTTTAATTGAATAAAAAGATCATGATAAATAAAGTTATTAATAGAATGCAAAAGCTTGCAATGGATGAAGAACATTATTACCAAACAAATGAATTAATAACATTGTTAGAATCATATTTATTGGATTTATCAGTAGAATTAACGGGCAATATTGAGTTTTCAAAAATTACATGGGAAAATACCATAAAAGCAGTAGGCGTTGAATTTGCAGATAATTATGATTCATTTGCAGAAAAAATATTGGATTATATGGAATTAGTAAGAGAGTACGATTCTGAAAGAATGTTTATAACGTTGAATTTACGGAGTTATATTTCTGATAATGAAATGAACAAGTTTGTTAATGATGTAGTTGTACGTGGATATAAGTTATTAATGCTGGAAAATACTGAATACTGAATATCCAATTATAGAGCATGAAAAACGTTATATAATATGTTAAGATATAAGTGACCTATGTTATTTATGCAATCAGGCAGATGATTATTCTTGGACAGTTTGAGGTTTGAGAGCAGTGTAAATTCATAGGGGTAACAAACAGGTAGGCAAAGCAAAGCACGGGCAACGAGTTTGAGAGCAGTGTAAATTCATAGGGGTAACAAACCATGGGAAGTATATTGTAACGAAATCCGCCGTTTGAGAGCAGTGTAAATTCATAGGGGTAACAAACTCTTGAAGATAGTCCTTGTTAATGTAATAGTTTGAGAGCAGTGTAAATTCATAGAATTATTTGATATTATCTTAAACGCCGGATGTATCGCATTTGAAAAATTAATTTCAAAAAAATGTAAAAAAGTGTTGACAAGTATGGAATAGGGTGATATTATATCGGAGTCGCTTCGGTGAGGCAACAAAAACGAAACGGCAAAACAGCATATCGGGGTGTGGCTCAGCTTGGCTAGAGCGCCTGGTTTGGGACCAGGAGGCCGCAGGTTCGAATCCTGTCACCCCGACTGCTGTAAACAACAACATTACCGTTTCAGCGAAATG
>OLGL01001001.1_pt1 | contig 31101 bp, 17 predicted proteins | sample 1605041 | NCBI WGS metagenome assembly OLGL01 (sample SAMEA3888905, study PRJEB22519) | human gut metagenome | biome: human gut; feature: human-associated habitat; material: faeces | place: Denmark | collected 2010 | reverse complement strand
CCACAATGCCTGGAAGTCGGCCGAGCCGGGCGTGCTGTTCTGGGATACGATCATCCGCGAAAGCGTGCCCGACTGCTATGCCGACGAGGGCTTCGTGACGGTTTCGACCAACCCCTGCGGCGAGATCCCGCTCTGCCCCTACGATTCGTGCCGCCTGCTGGCGCTCAATCTGCTGAGCTATGTGGACAACCCGTTCAAGAAGGATGCGAAGTTCAATTTCGATAAGTTCCGGTCGCACGTGGCCATGGCCATGCGCATGATGGACGACATCATCGACCTCGAACTGGAAAAAGTCGAGCAGATCATCGAGAAGATCGCCGCCGACCCCGAGGACGAGGACGTGCGCCGCGTGGAGCTGGAGCTGTGGAAGAAGATCCTCGGCATGGCGCAGAAGGGCCGCCGTACGGGCCTCGGCATCACGGCCGAAGGCGACATGCTCGCCGCACTGGGACTGGTATACGGTTCCGAGGAGGCGATCGCATTCGCCGTCGAGGTGCAGAAGACGCTGGCCGTCGAGGCTTACCGGGCTTCGGTGAAGATGGCCGCCGAGCGCGGTGCCTTCCCGGTCTACGACGCAGCCAAGGAGAAGGACAATCCGATGATCGCCCGCATCCGCGAGGCCGATCCGGAACTCTACGCCGAGATGGAGAAGGTCGGCCGCCGCAACATCGCCATGCTGACCATCGCCCCCACGGGTACCACGTCGCTCATGTCGCAGACCACGTCGGGCATCGAGCCGGTGTTCCGCACGGTCTACAAACGCCGCCGCAAGATCAACCCCTCCGACAAGGACACGCATGTGGACTATGAGGATGAAACGGGCGAAAAGTTCCAGGAATACAACGTCTACCACCACAACTTCGTGAAGTGGCTCGAGGCGAACGGATACGACACGTCGAAGCTCGCAACGATCTCCGACGAGGAGCTCGGGGAGTGGGTGGCCGCTTCGCCCTACCACGGGGCTACGGCCAACGACATCGACTGGGTGGCCAAGGTCAAGATGCAGGGTGCGATCCAGAAATGGGTCGACCACTCGATCTCGGTGACCGTCAACCTGCCGAACAATGTTTCGGAGGGGCTCGTAGCGCAGGTTTACCGCACGGCCTGGGAATGCGGCTGCAAGGGCGTCACGGTTTACCGCGACGGCTGCCGCGACGGTGTGCTGCTCGAAAAGGGCTCCAAAAAGAAGCCGAAGTGCGAGGAGCATCCCGGACAGGTGCCCAAGCGTCCCAAGTCGATCCCGGCCGACATCGTGCGTTTCAAGAACGGCACCGAGGACTGGATCGCCTTCGTGGGCCTGCAGGACGGCCGCCCCTACGAGGTTTTCACCGGTAAGATCGAGGAGGATGCCATGTATATCCCCCGCAAGATTGACAAGGGCTATATTATAAAGGTACGCGAGGAGGACGGCACCAAGCGTTACGACTTCCAGTATACTGACCGCTACGGCTATACGAATACCATCGGCGGTATCTCGCGTCTGTTCGACGAGGAGTTCTGGAACTACGCCAAACTGATCTCGGGTGTCCTGCGCCACGGTATGCCGATCGAAAAGACTGTCTCGCTGATCGAATCGCTCCACCTGAACAGCGAGTCGATCAACACGTGGAAGACGGGCGTCTGCCGCGCCCTGAAGCAGTATATCGTCGACGGCACCAAGTCGAAAGGCAAGTGCCCGAGCTGCGGACAGGAGAATATGGCCTACCAGAACGGCTGCCTTACGTGCATGTCGTGCGGTTATTCGAAGTGCGGTTGATTCTGTAAAGATTTAATCCTGAGCTTAAAAGGCTGGAAACACACGTTTCCAGCCTTTTTTGTGCGGGTTCGGCGCTGTTTTTGTGCTATGACCTGTCAATTAACGGTTTCGGGAAAAGAGAAACTTTATTATTGGGATTAAATATTATTGACCATGAAAAAACTTATTCTATTGTTGGCAGCCGTGGCATTGGCTACGTCTGTGTGGGCGCAGGACACGCCCAAAAAACCGAGCTTCGCCGGTTTCGTGTCGAACGGTTTCTGGGATAACTGGGAAATTACGCTTGGGGGCGGTGCCGGTACGGCCCTTTCCAACGGTACCAACCAGGGGAGTTTCGGCGACCGTATTAATTTCGAGGCCAACTTCGGCCTTACCAAATGGTTCCATCCGGTGACCGGTATGCGCCTCCAGCTGCAGGGCGGCCGGTTCGCCAATTTCGACGATGTGCTGGGCAAGGCGAAATGGCCCTATTTGTTCGTGCATGCCGATTTCATGCTCAACTTCTCCAACTGGGCAGGGGGTTATCGTGAAGACAGAGCCTACTATGCCGTGCCGTTCGCCGGTTTCGGATATATGGCCTCGAACTTCACCGACAAGAGCCACGAGAACAACGGTTCGGGTACGCACCAGTCGTTCGCGTTCACTTTGGGCTGGCTCAACAAGTTCCGCATTTCGCCGTCGTTCGATTTCAATATCGAACTCAAAGGGCTGATAGCGCCTTCGCGGGTCAGCCCCGTTGCGATGGACGGCTCCTACCTGTTCGGCTTCAGCGCTACGGCAGGTTTCACCTACCGCTTTAACAAGCGCGGCTGGCAGCGCGGTGTTGCGGGCTATACCGTTGCGGACATCCAGGCTTTCCAGGACGCCGTAGCCGCCAGCATGGCCGCTGCCGCCGCCATGGAGGTCGAGAATGCCCAGCTGGCACAGCAGCTTGCCGCCTCGCAGGCCGAGCTCGCCGCCACGGCCGATGCCGCAGCTGCGGCAGCTACTGCCGCCGCGGCCGCTACCGTCGTTGCCGCCGAGGAGCAGGTTGCAGCCGATACTTCGATCATCCTCTTCGATTACAGCATGTCGTGGCTGACCCCGCAGGAGAAGACCCGCCTCGAGCTGGTGGCCGAGAAGATCAAGAACGGCCCGCAGGACATGGTTTACCAGATCGTGGGCCATGCCGACCAGCAGACGGGAACCAAGGCCGGAAACAAGCGCGTCGCCGAGCACCGTGCCAAGCGGGTATTCGACTTCCTCGTATCGAAGGGCGTCAACCCCAAGCAGCTGAATTACGAGGGCAAGGGCAACTCGCCCGATCCGTTCAAGAAGGTTCAGGCCGCCAACCGTGCCGCGATCATCCAGTAATCGGGAGCGAGGCTGCGGGCTTCCCCCGAAGTAGAAAAGAAAAAGGTGCAGGATTGTCCTGCACCTTTTTCTTGTGCTGATTCCGGGGTGTCGGCTGTGTGTTTTACCTGATAATCACGGCATTGACCAGCCGCACGCCCGAGCGGCGGTTGATCTCCTCCTTGAGCGCCTCGCGCTGGTAGAAGAGCTCCGAGCGGAGCACGCTCGACTGGATGCGGGCATAGAGGATGTGGTTTTCGATTTTCAGCTCGGTCGTAATCTCCGCGGCGCGGTCGCCCACGATCTCGCGCCAGGTGTCGGGCAGTTTCCCTTCGGCGACTTTCGCCGCAACATAGGGGCGTTTGAAAAACTCCTCCAGCAGGTCGCCCATCAGCATGGTCTTCGTCCGTCTCATGGCCGTCCTCCTTCCGATGCTGCATCCCCGGGGCGTGCCCCGTTGCCGTCGGGTTCTGCTGCTGGTTCTTCGGCAGGCTCCGGTGCCGGGACTGGTTCCGAAGGCCGCCGCGCGGGTTCTCCCGCCGGCGATTCCCCGGCTTGCCCTTCTGTCCGATCCGCGGCCGCAGTCCCGGTCTGTCCCGGTGTTTTTTCCTCCATCGGTTCCGCAGCCCCGTCCGTTACCGCATTCCCGGGCCGGCTTCCGGCCGATCCTTTGTCCGGGTCTGCCGCGGCAGCCGTTGCCGTTGCATTCCCCTGCGTCACCGCCCCGTTCCCGACCGTGAAAAGCGCATATTCGCCGCCCGCCTTGTCGAGGATCGTACGCAGCCGTGTGGGGTTGCAGTCGGTGATCAAGATCTGCCCGAACGAATCTTCGGACACGAGGCGGATCAACTGCTCCACGCGCCCGGCGTCGAGCTTGTCGAAGAGGTCGTCCAGCAGCAGGATCGGTTTTTCGCCCTTTTCCCGGGCGACGATGGTGTATTGCGCCAGTTTGAGGGCTATCAGGAACGATTTCTGCTGTCCCTGCGACCCGTATTTGCGCAGGGGGTAGCCGCCGATTTTCAGCACCAGGTCGTCGCGGTGGATGCCTGCCGTGGTGAATTCGTTGGCGAGGTCTTTCTGCCGTGCCGCGAGGAGCAGTTCGTCGAACGGCCGGTCGTTCAGCTCCGACTTGTAGTGCAGTTCGACCTGCTCGCGGTCGCCCGAGAGGGTGCGGTAATAGTCCGCGACGACGGGTTGCAGCCGTTGCGTGAACTCCCGCCGCAGGGCGTGTATTCGGTTGCCCTGCTCGACGAGTTGCAGGTCGTAAATGCGGAGCATCGTTTCGTCGGGCATGTTCTTGAGCAGGCGGTTGCGTTCGGCCAGCACGCCGTTGTAACGCATTACGGCGGCCAGGTAGGTGCGGTCGAGCTGCGAGATGAAGCCGTTGAGGTAGCGGCGGCGTTCGTCCGCGGCGTCGCTGATGAGCGCACTGTCGGCCGGCGACACGATCACGGCTGGAATCAGCCCCACGTGATCCGACAGCCGTTCGTACTCCTTTCCGTTGCGTTTGAGCACCTTGCCGCCCTTGCGCGAGAACGAGCACACGACGCTCTCCGTCTTGCCCGCATCGGTGAGGTACTGTCCTTCGGCGAGGAAGAAATCCGCGCCGTGGCGGACGCTCTGCCCGTCGGTCATCGTCAGCGACGACTTGCACATCGAGAGGTAATAGACCGCGTCGATGACATTGGTCTTGCCCGCCCCGTTGTCGCCCACCAGGCAGTTGATGCCGGGGCACAGGGCGAGTTCCTCCTGTGCGATATTCTTGAAGTTGAGCAGCGATATTTTCTTCAGATACATGGTTCAAAGATAGTGCAAGCCGAGCGCAATGCCAAATTTATTTGGGCATTGCCAAGGCGCCGCCTGTGTTCTGTAAAGATAGTGCAAGCCGAGCGCAATGCCAAATTTATTTGGGCATTGCGCCCGTCGCATGTATCCCGAGTTGCAAAAAATCGGGATGCGGCATTGTACATTGTGAATAGTTTTGTATCTTTGCTGCCTAACGTACGGAATTATAAACTAAACAAGATAGATTTTTATGGCAAAACAGCATGTCGCCGAGCAGGAAACCCTTGGCGAAGCAATGAACAAAACTGAGTTTTTCTTCGAGAAGAACGGCCGTATGTTGTCGTATGTTTTCCTCGGATTGCTGGTGCTCGCAGCCCTCGTTTTCGGCTACCGCGCACTGATCGTGTCGCCGCGTGCCGAGAAGGCCGCCGAAATGATCGCCGAGGCGCAGTACCGTTTCGAGGATCAGAATGCGGACTATGCGCTGGCACTCGAAGGCGATGCCAACGGCGCCGGATTCCTCGAGGTGATCGAGAAGTACGGCTCGACCCCTTCGGGCAACCTTGCCAAACACTACGCCGGCATCTGTTACCTGAAGGCCGGCGACCTGGAGAATGCCGCCAAATTCCTGGCCAGGTATTCGCCCGTAAAGGGTATCCCGGGCGCATTGATCAACGCCCAGAACTACGGGTTGCAGGGTGACATCGCCGTCGAGCAGAAGGACTATGCCAAGGCTGTGAAATTCTACGACAAAGCCGTAGCGGCTGCCGACAACAACCTCACCGCTCCGATGTACCTCCGCAAAGCCGGCCTGGCCGAGCAGGCCCAGGGCAACGGCGCGAAAGCGGCCGCATACTACGAGCAGATACTGACTTCGTACCCGGCGTCGATGGACGCACGCGACGCGGAGAAACTTCTCGGCAGCATAAAATAACCGGAGACTATGGCGACCAAGAAGCATAACCTTTCCCAATTCGATTCACCCCTGCCTTCGGCCGCCGAGATGCGGTTCGGCATCGTCGTGGCCGAGTGGAACCGCGAGGTCACCGAAGCCCTTCTCGAAGGCGCCGTGCGCACGTTGCGTGCCGCCGGATGCCCCGACCTGAACATCCAGATCAAATATGTCCCCGGGACGTTCGAACTGGCGCTCGGCGCACAGTTTTTCGCCGAATATACCGATGTCGACGCGGTGATCGCGCTCGGGTGTGTCATCCAGGGCGATACGCGCCATTTCGATTTCATTTGCCAGGGCGTGACGCAGGGTATCACCCAGCTGCAGATCCAGTGGAACATGCCGATCGCATTCGGTGTGCTGACCGTCAACGACATGCAGCAGGCGCTCGACCGCTGCGGCGGCCGCCACGGCAACAAGGGCGATGAAGCGGCTGCGACAGCCATCAACATGGTCAAGTTGCAGATCGACATGGAAGCCGCTTCCCCCGACCACGAACCCGACCGGCGGAACATCAACTGACGACTTTGGTACAGATATTAAAGGGAGCCTTTCATAGGCTCCCTTTTTTGCGGCGTTTCCGGCGGTGCGTAGCGGTTATCAGTTGCGTCCGTGTGTCATGACCTATGATCCGTGTCCTGTGCTCTGGGAACCGTGCTCCGTGAACCGTGTGCTGTGCGTCTTGAACTCGTGTGCCCGCGAGTTGTGTGTCCGTGTCGGCGCCCGTGCGTCCCTCTCCGCCGCCTGATATGCTCCGGGGCGCCATTCACGGCTTGGACGGAAAGGCATGTGCCTCGGGCCCGGCGGGCCCGGCCTTCGGAGGCCTGTACCACCGCCATCGCCGTTGCCACCCGGGGCGGAATAAAAGAAGAGGGAGGCCTTCAGGCCTCCCTCTTCGGTATGGGGATCGAACGGTGTTATTCGACAACCTGAATGACCGGACTGTCGTTGTACCCGTTATCGGCGGAGCTTGCCCAGCGGATCGTACCGCCGTTGGGTTCCGTGCCGCCCGTGGTGTTGGCTTCGCAATAGAACCGGATCTTGACGCTGCCGTCGCTGATACCGCGTGCGAAGGTCATTGTCTCGTCGATCTGCATGTTGGCCGTCGGTACCAGATGCGTGTAGGTGATCTGTTCCCCGTTGACGGTTGCGGTCTGCGTGTCGGTCGCCGGTTTCCAGCTCGTACCGTCCATATATTGCAGGCTCCAGTACTTCTGTCCGGTGCCGGAGATACGTGTGAGACCCGTAAAACGAACCTTCGTTCCCGACTTGAAGTTCTTGACCGGAACTTCGAATAACCAGTAGTCGCCCTTCCATGCTCCCGTGACGTAGGGTTGTCCCGTGCCGCCGATCATGCGCGTGCTGTTGGGGTGCAGGCTGCCGTCGGAGTTGAAGGTGTGGAAGTAGGAGATATAACCTACGCCCGACGAGGCCATGAGCTTGTTGTTCTGCTCGAACTGCTCTTTCGGAACCGTGTAGTCCGTGCCCGATGCACCGTTGAAGAACCACTTTACCGGAGCGTCCAGACCTTCCAGCGGCCCGCCTTCCGCCAGGCTTTCCTGTGTCACGAAGATCTCCTTGACGGCTTTGGTGCCGAGCACCTCGTCCGAGATGATCGAGAACGAAGCGGAGCGTTCGTCGAGCGAGAGGTTGCTGGTCGCTTTCACCGTCATGACATACTCCTTGTCCGCTTCGCCGGCCGAGGGCGTGACCTCGATCCATGCGTTCTCGGCAACCGAAATCGTCCAGTCCCAGTTGGATTTCACCTTGAAGGTGAATGCATTGGGCTGGTAGGCCGGGAACGGGGGCAGTGCCAGGTCGTCGCCGATGTCCTCGCTCGTAATCTCGATCTGCGGCGTGATGTCCTGCAGGATGTTTAGGTCGGCTCTGATGTCCTTGTACTGGCCGCTGCCCTTGAAGGCGATGCTGAAATCACGGCTCAGGGATGCCGGCTGCTCGGGATACTCCTCGATGTCGAGCGTGAAAGTCCCGTTGCCCGTCTCGGTGAAGGTTGCCCATTCGGCTTTTTCGGGTTCGTAGAACGGCGTCACGTTCGACGCGACCCTGATGTCGTAATGGGCGGCATAACGTCCCGCTACGATCTCGTTCGTCTCGATGTTGTTGACGACGAACCGGATGTAAGGTTCGTTGGCGCTCTGGTTGACGACGAGGGTCGTTTCGGTCTGCCTGCCGTCCGCATAGCGGAATACGACCGTCGCCGAACGCGGGGTGTTGGCGTCGTTATCGTCCAGGCAGAAGCGTACCTTGCCGTCGCCCTGGCCTGTCTTGGGGTAGAATTTGATCCAGTCTCCGTCCGTGGAGTTGCATTCGACACTCCAGTTGCAGTTCGAACGGATGTCGTAACGGATCAGTTCGAGCGTGGCGTCGCCGATGATGGCCTCGGCGTCGAAACCCAGGTCGGAGGAGGCGGTCACCAGCTTGCTCGATACGACGGTATTCTCCAGCCGGAAGTAGGGGCTGCCGCCCTCCGTGTCGTCGTCGCTGCACGAGACGAAGGCCGCCGGGATCAGGAGCAGCGCCGACATGGCCAGGCCCCTTATGTTGCGGAATATGTTTTTCGCGTTCATAGTGCGTTCGTTTTTAGATTATAAGTTCTCTTCGGCGATGACATTCTTGCGGAACGAGTGTTCCCACGGCTGCCCGGCATCCTTGGCGACGGCCTGGCCGCTCCACCAGATCGGGAAGACCATGGTGTTGTCGTTGATGGTACCGCCCTGTGCCTCGAATGCGGCCGTATAGTTCGCACGGTTGTTGGCGATCGCGATCGACGGATAGGGATAGCGGGCGATGAACTTGCCGCCCGTGGCGTTCAGCTCGATCGTTCCCATGCCGGTCTTGCACTCGGGATACCCCGTGCGGCGCATTTCGTGGTACATCTGGAAGCCGATGACCCAGAACAGCGAGAGCCATTTCTGCTCGGCGAGGCGCTGCTGGGTATTATTCCATTTTACGTGGTCGCTCGCCAGCAGTGCGGCGATGTTCTTCTGCGTGATGGCTACGGTTTTCAGTTCGATCTTGTTCGACGCGTTGAGTTCGGGGTAGGAGGCGTAAATGCCGTATTCGCCCCATTTCTGGCACGACGCGGTGATCGCCGCTTCGTAATACTCCTTGGCGGAGCCCGATATCCAGCCGTTCATCGCTGCTTCGGCCTTGATGAAGAGCAGCTCGTCGTAGTCGAGCATGTGGTTGGGGCGCGTGTCGCCCACCAGCGTTTCGTAATGCAGGTAGGGTTCGCGTTCGCTGATGGAGGTGATGCCGTTGTAGTTGATCGTACAGCCCGAGACGGCGCCGATCATTTCGCGGATCACATCGGGCTCGGTCGCACTGGGATACTGGACGTAACGGGGCTTGATCCAGATGCGCAGGCGCGGGTCGACGAAGCCGTCCGAAGCGTCGTAGAGCAGGTCGAGCAGCTGTGCGGCGATGTGGTGGTCGCTCGACAGGCTCTTGTCGTCGGGGAACGAACTGGAGTTGAAATAGGTCTTGTAATACTCCGCGCTGCCGGAGAACTTCACGGTGGCGTTGTCGTCGTTCGACTCGAAGACGGGGTATTTGCCCGGGTTGGAGATGATCTGGTTGATCTGCTCGCCGACCGTGGGGGTGAAGGCGTTGTTACGGCCGCTCACGCGCATCAGCAGACGCAGGCGCAGCGTGTTGGTGAATTTCTGCCACTTGGCGATGTCGCCGCCGTAGATGCCGTCCTTGGTGGGGTCGTCCAGCCCCAGGCTGGCGTTGTAGAGCGAGTTGGCCAGCTCGAGTTCCTCCAGCATGGCCGTATAGACCTCCTGCTGCGAGTCGATATGCGGGGTGTTGATGCCCTCGCCGCCCTTGAGCGCCTCGCGGTAGGCGATCGAACCGAACATGTCGGTGAGGATCGACATGTTATAGACCTTCAGCGTCAGGCCGATGGCCTGGAAGTTGGGCTGGTTCTGCGCCACGGCCAGGTCGTACATGTGCTTGGCATTGCCGGCCCATTTGTACCCGAGGTTCCAGATGGCCTTGAAATTGCCGTCGGCAAGGTTGTAGCAGTGTTCGCGGCGCGGTGTCGACTTGGCCACGGTGACCTGCGAAATCTCGTTGGCGATGCTCAGCATGTAGGACGAATAGCTGTTCGTGGAGCTGTAAATCAGCGGTTCGAGCAGCGCGATGGGGGCTACGGACCCTTCCGATTGTTTGTTCGGATTGGTGTTGTAATCCTCGAAATCTTTCGTACATGCGCCCGATGCGGCGAGCAGCGCGAGTATCAGGATATATTTTGCGTATTTCATGGCGTTCGCAGTTTTAGAACTGAAGTTTGATGTTGATACCGTAGGTACGCGTCATCGGGAAGGTGACGGTTTCGATACCGGGGTAAATGTTCGTACCGTTGACCAGACCTGCCGCCTCGGGGTCGAACTGCGGCCAGTCGGTGATGCAGAAGAGGTTGGTGGCGAAGAACCCGATCGACGCGCCCTGCAGGAAACGGGTCTTGGCCATCAGGTGCTTCGGCAGCTGGTAGTCGATGCGCAGCTCCTTGAACTTGAGGAAGTCGGTGCTGAACGTGTTTTCACGGCCGTTGTCGCGCACCCATTTGTAGGACTGGTAGTAGGTGTAGATGTTCTCCGTGACGGCGGTGTTCTTCTGGTAGGAAACCGTGCCGTCGCCGTTGTCCACGGCGTTGACGCCCTGCAGAACCAGGCCGTCGTCACGTCCGGCGAGCGAGTTCTTCAGTTTGCCCTGGTACGAGAGTGCGAAGTTGGTCACCGAGTAGGCCACGCCGCCGACCTGCGCCGTGAACTGCGCGCTCAGCGAGAGGTTCTTGTAGCGGAACGTCGTGCCGAAGCCTGCCTTCCAGTCGGGGATTACGCTGCCCAGGTGCTCGAACTTCTTGGAGTCGGTCTCCTTGGTCAGCAGCGGGTAGCCGGTCTTGGCGTTGATGATCTGCATGCCCGAGCAGTCGACCTGGTTGCCGTTTTCGTCCGTGTAGGTCGAACCCTCCGGCGCGTACTCGTAGTGGCTGGCCGAATAGAGCTGGTGCATGGACTTACCCACGTACGAGTAGACGAATATACGGCTGCCGATGGTCGTCGAGGTCGAGGTCTGCAACGGCGTTGCGGGATCCCATCCGTTCTGCAGCTCGTTGAGTTTGTTCTTGTTGAGCGACCAGTTGCCGTTGATCTCCCAGTTGATGTCCTTCGTGCGGACGGGAACCATGCGGAACGTGACCTCGACACCCTTGTTGGTAATCAGGCCGGCGTTCATCTTGCGGGACGTACTGCCGGTTTCGGCGCTCGTTTCGGCGCTGATGATCTGGTTGCGGGTGCTGGTCTTGTAGAGCGCCACGTCGACATTGAGCCGGTTGCCCAGGAACTTGGTTTCCAGGCCGACTTCCCAGCTGCTGGTCTTTTCCGGGAGGATGTACGGGTAGTTGCTGGCCGTAGGCAGCGTGACGCCGCCCGGATAGTCCGTGGTCGAGTAGTCGTCGTAGAGCGAGAAGACCGAAGTGTCGTTACCCACCTGTGCCCACGAACCGCGCAGCTTGATCATGTTGACATGAGGGGAGTTGATCTTGAACGCCTTGTCGAGCAGGATACTGGCCGATACCGACGGGTAGAAATAGCTCCAGTTGGAGGGAGCCAGCGTCGACGCCCAGTCGTTGCGGGCCGTGACGTCGAGGAAGTAGGTGTCGTCCCACGACAGGTTGACAAAGCCGTAAAGGCTGTTGGTCTGCCGGTTGCTGCGGTAGGGCGACGTGTCGAGGGCTACCGCGGCGTTGGCGAACGAATACATGCCGGGGCCTTCGCTGCTCAGCTGCGAGGCGGTGATGGTGGTCGAGTAGTATTTGTTGCGCAGGACGCTGCCGCCGAATGCCGCCGTGACGCCGAAGCGATCCCACAGCTTGTTGTACTTGAGCAGGAAGTCCGAGTTGTAGTCGTAGCGGCGGATGGTCTTCTCGCGGTACATGCCGTAGCGGTTGTCGAGCGACATGAAGGGTTTCTGCTGCGAGCGCCATTCGATATTGGCGTCGAAGCCGCCGCGCAGCGTGAAGGTCAGCTCGGGCAGGATCGTGAAGTCGATGCTCACGTTGCCGAAGAAACGGTCACGATCCAGTTTGTTCAGCTCCTCGTACAGCGTGCGGTAGGGGTTGTGGCCCTCGAGGCTGTTGTAGATAAGCCCCGAAGTGGTGTTGTATTTGTCTTCGCCGCTGCCTGCCAGGTAGTTGGCATAGGTATAACGGCCCTGCATGTACTCGTCGCGGTAAGCCGAGATGGGGTTGGTGTTGTAGCCCCAGATCAGGCCGTACATGGGCGAACCCTGGCTGTAACCCGACATGGGCATGTTGTCGCTGTTCTTGCGGATGTAGTTGACTTTTGCCGCCAGTTTGATGGCCTTGCTGATCTTCTGGTTCAGGGCCAGTGCGAAGGTCTGCTGTTCGTAGCCCGAGTTGGGCGTGATCCAGTCGTTGCGCAGGTCGGTGAATGAGAAGCGCGTGCTCGTACCCTTGCCCGTCGAACCGTCGATGGTCACCGAGTTGCTCCACGTAACGCCCGTTTCGAAGAGGCCGGTGAACCAGTCGTCGGCGTATACCCACGGCAGGGGGGTGAACTCCCCGGTCTCCCAGTTCTTCGACATGTAGAGATAGCGCAGCTTGCTGGAGTCGAAATGCTCGCCGTACGTGTAGCGCGAGATCTGCTGGCGGACGGGCTGCCCGTCGTAGGTCATCGTGCCGGGAAGGCCCCATGCCGATGCGACGCGGTTGGTGAGCGACGTGGTGACGGCCGAGGGGCCGTATTCCTCCTGGAATTCGGGCCAGAAGCCTGCGGTCTCGAAGGTCACCGAACCGTTGTAGGTAACGCCGATACCACGCTGTTCGCGGCCCGACTTGGTGGTGATGAGCACCACGCCGTTCTGGCCCATCGAACCGTAAAGCGCGGCTGCGGCGGGGCCTTTGAGGACGGAGACGTTCTCGATGTCGTCGGGGTTGAGGTCGGAGATCGGGTTACCGAAGTCCACCGGGGCGTTGCTGTTGGCATAGTTGGCGCCCGAACCGGAGGCTACCGTGCCGTTGCTCATCGGGATACCGTCGATGACGAACAGCGCTTCGTTGGCGCCGTAGTTGAGCGACGTGTCGCCGCGCAGCGTCACACGTACCGTACCGCCGGGGCCGGTGCCCGCCGAGGACATCGACATACCGGCGACCTTGCCGTTGAGCCCCGTCACCCAGTTGCTCGATATGGATTTGGTGAGTTCGTCGCCCGAGACTTTCGAAACGGCATAGCCGACCGATTTCTCCGAGCGGGTCAGGCCGAGTGCCGTGACGACCACTTCGTCGATCTTCTGCGCCGATTCTTTCAGCGTGACGTTGATCGTGGTGCGGCTTCCGACCGTGACCTCCTGCGGGTCATAACCCAGCGACTGGAAGACCAGCACGTCGTTGTCGCTGCCGACATGGATCGTATAGGTTCCGTCTGCGTTCGAAATCGTGCCTGTCGCAGTCCCCTTCAGGATGACGGTGGCCCCGACGAGCGGGCTTTTGCCGTCCGTGTCGAACACGATGCCCGTGATGTTGCGGCTTTGGGCCCAGGCGGCCGAAGCGACCAGCAACATTACCGCGGTTGCCAAAGCATTCCGTATGTATGTTTTAAGCTTCATATTGTTGATTTTTTTAATTCGGGTTTTTTTGTCGAACGGCTGCGGTCGTCCTGCGGGCGGCCGCAGCCGTCAAGGTCGGTTTAGGGTACGATCTGTATTCTCGGGCTGTCGGCTGTTCCGGCTCCGCCCCAGCGTATCGTTCCGCCGTTGGGCTTGGTGAGTGCGCCCTTGCCGTTGGCCTGCCAGTTGGCTGCGCAGACGAACCGGAATTCGATGTTGCCGCCGGAGATCGCATTGGCATAGGTGACCGTCACGTCGACCGTGATGTAGGTCGTCCCGTCGGCTTTCATGGCGTGGGTGTAGGAGACCTCTTCCCCCGTTTCCGTGGTCGTTTGTAATGCCGCGGCGGGTTTCCAGGTGCCGCCGTCGTTGTACTCCATCCGCCAGAATTTGTGGCCGGTGGCCGAGGTGCGGGTGATCGCCGTGAAGCGGACTTTGGTGCCTGCGTCGAGGTTCGTCACCGGGACGGCGAACGTCCAGTAGTCGCCCGGCCAGCCGCCCGTGATGTACGGATGGCCCGTACTGCCGACGATGCGTTCGCATTTCTTGTCGGGATCGCTCGGTGCCGTGTGCGTATAGGAGAGGTACCCCGGCCCCGATTGGGCCAGCACCGTGTTGTACGGGCTGTCGGGCCCGCCCTTGAAGTCCTGGGCGTAGTTGCCCATATCCTCTTCCGAGAACGACCATTGTACGGGAGACGCCAAGTTCCATTTCACCGTTCCGGGCGATACGGGCTGCTGCGAAAGCGCGATCTTCTCGGTAAGGGTTGCATCGCCCTCGGCCGCCGTGATCGTAAACTCGCCGAAGCGGCGGAACGAGAGGTTCTGCTCAAGCGCCTTGACCGTTACCTCCACGTCGGTGTTGGCGGCACCCTGCCCGGGGCTCACCTCGTACCATGCCGCAGCGCCCGATGGGGCGATCGTCCAGGGATAGGGGGCGTTGACCGTGAATTTCACCTCGGCACCCGATTCTGTGGGGTTGTCGCTGAGCTCCAGCGTATTGTCCGTTAGCCCTTCGATGGTGATCTGTGCCCCGGAAGCCTGCGTGACAGCAACCTTCTCGATCTCTGCGCCTTCCGACTTGATGATGATATGGCCCGTGCGGCTTTCGCCTCCGGAGTTCCTGCCTACTTCCACCTTGGTGGTGATGTAGGGCAGCCCCGTGGCCTTGACGGTCGCCACGCCGTTCGAGAGCGATGCGCCGTTGTTGGCGCCCGTTACCGTCGACGGGTCTGCGTCGCCGCAGCGTACGGTGGTGATCGTCAGCCAGTCGCAGTCGGTCTCTGCCGTCCAGGCCTTGTTGACGCGCACCGAGCAGGTCAGCGTGCCGCCTTCGGCAACCACCATGCTGTTGGCATCGAAGAGACTCGGATCGGAGGTATTGACGATCTCCTTGTCTAACGGGGTGACGAGTGCCTCCGGTGCCGGGGCTTCGGGGTTCTCGTCCTTGGCGCGCGTCACGGTGATGTTGTCCAGGTAGAGGCGGCACTTCACTTCGCGCTCGCTGCCGAAGGTGATGCGGGTTTCGTTCGTAGCGCCGTAGACGATCAGCGAGTAGCGTGTCCACTCCCAGACGTTCTTCACTTCGACCAGCGCGGAGGTTTCCACCAGGTCGCCGATCGTGCCGGGGCCTTCGATCGTGACGTCCATGTGGTCGTCGCCGTTGTCCACCGTGCCGCCTGCCGACGAATAGGCGGCTGCGTCGAACTGCACGAGCAGCGTCGCGGCCTTGCCGGCGTCGATGCCCGTGAGCGCGGGAATCGTGATGGCGCCCATGTTGGCGATCTTACCCAGCTTGACATGGCCTTCGTAACGGGCATATACCGAGGGGGTGTAGGTGTAGCCCTTGGCCGCTACGGCCTCTTTCATCCCGTCGGTCGAAAGGGCGAACTCGTTGCCGTTCGTGCCGTCGATCGATACGCTCGGCCAGCCGTACTTGGTGTAGGGGCTCACCCAGTTGTCGGGAATCCACTGGAAGTCGTCGCTGAAGAAGACGTATCCCTCGGCATGCGTGTCCTTGGGCATGTAGGGCGCCTGAACCAGCTCGATGATCTCTTCGGCGGTGTTCTCGCCGAATTCGGCGTCACCGGCCGTGATCGTGATTTTCGACTCGTGGCGTTCGTCGGTGGTGTTGGCCTTGGGCGTGATGGTGACTTGGGCCGCAGAGCCGGCCTTGCCGCTCTTGGGCGCTACCGTCAGCCAGGTCTCGTTCTCCACCGTGAGCGTCCAGTCGTAGGATGTCTCGACGGTGAAGACCACCGGATCCGTATCTTCGGCTTCGAATGCCAGCAGGCGTTCGTCGAGCCCCGTTATCACGATGCCGGCCGCCAGGTAGGCGTCCTGTGAAAGCGGGATGCTCTTCTCCGTCAGGCAGGGATGGAGGTTGTTGCCGCTGTTGGCGCGGATGGTGAATTCGCCGTCGCGCGCCTCGCCCTGGTTCAGGGCCGGGGTGACGGTGACCTGGATATTCTGGCCCGCCTCGCCCTTGTTCGGGGTGACGACGAACCAGCCTGCGGTCTTGGTGATCTCCCAGGGCGCGTCGACGTTCATGGTGAATGTATGCGGGGTCAGTGCCGAATAGAGGAACTTCAGTCCTGCATCGGGCAGGTTTTCGGTGGAGAGTGCCGGGGGAATGGGGTTCCCCGAATCCCCTTCGGTGTCGTCGTCGCTGCACGCCGCGGCTCCCAGGAGCGTGACGCATAATAACGACCACAACCATTTGTTCATTATACGCTTCATTGTCTTAAGGTTTTTTGAGGGTTATTTGGTCACGTCGGTCGTGAGCGCCTTGGGCCGGGTCATCGACTCCGTGCTGACGTTGCCGAAGCGGTCGGTAACCGATATCTCCAGCGTGGAAGACGCCGAGGAGGCCGTAACCTCGAACATATGCATGCAGGAGGTCGAGGGGAAGGTGAGCGTGCCGTTGTTGGCCGCGCCGCGCGGGATGTCGTACGAAATGCTGTGCAGCGGGTCTTTCTTGCTCCAGACCTGTTTCACGTCGAGCGGGGTTCCGTTCTCCGTCACGGTGACCGTCCAGCCCGGCTCGTAGGCCCAGACGTTGATGTAGACGGCATTTTCGCCCACCGTCGAATAATCCTTGTCGCGGTTTCGCATGTCGTTGCCTGCGGCGAAGGCCTTGAGTGCCGTGGCGTCGGTGGCCCAGTACTCCTTGACCTCGTTCATGTCGTAGGTGATGAATTGCTTTTCGATGGGAAGCCCCGTGGCTTTGTACTGCCATTTGAGGTCGGTTCCGTCGACCGTGAAGATCTTGTAACCCGCGGGCGAACCGTCGGTGCAGACGTTGTTGTTGCCGTACTGCTGCGTCCACCACCAGGTGCCGCAGACCGCCGCGATGTTCTGCTCGTAGACGTTCGCATAGGTCGGCGACTGGATATTGCGGTTCACGTGCGTGTGCCCCGTGACGAAAGTCACGTTGCTGAAGCCGGCGAAGCAGCTCAGGATTTTGTCGATGTCGGCCTGGGTCTGGAGCGCTACGCTCACGCCGCCGCTTCCGCTGTACGAGTAAAGCGGGCAGTGGCATCCCACGACGATCGGGGTCGATTTGTCGACATGGGTGAGTTCCTCCTTGAGCCATGCCAGCTGCCGGTCGTCGAAGCGGCGGTTGTAATTGCGCGAACCGACCGTACCCTGCGAGCCGCCCGTGTTGAGGTACTCGGTGTTGTCGAGCATGATGTAGTGTATCCGGCCGATGTTCATGGCGTAGTAAACCGGGCCCATGTGTTGGCGGTAGGGGCCTTCGGCGCCGAAATCGGAGGCTACATAGGGGTCGTTGTCGTGGTTGCCCATCACCGACCACATCTGGAAATTGAAATCCTCGACGGTCTGCTTGCATTCGGGCAGCGCCCACTTGTTGTCGTACCAGTAGTCGTCCCACGAGAAGTCGCCCAGGTTGAGGCAGTATACCTTTCCGGGTGCGGCGGAGTTGTAGGCCGATGTCAACTCCTTGACGAAGCCGTCGGCGAACTGAACGTAATCTTTCGGGGTGTTGCGGTTGGCCAGGTGCATGTCCGTGGCCACGAGCATGGTGTGGGAGTCGTTGTCGGCCCTGAGCAGCTGGAAGTCGAGTTGTTCGACGGTGTTTGCGTCGAGCGTGCAGGGCTGCCAGAACTGGGGCATCGCCTTGACGGTGGGGACGTCATAGCCCGCAGGCAGGATGACGAAGGCGAGTTCGTTGCGTTTTTCGGAATTGAGCCAATAGAAACCGTTGGCGTCGGTCTTGGTGATCAGGTCGCCGTCCGAGACAAGGACGTCGGCGATGCCTTGTCCTGCCAGGTGGACGATACCCTTGATCGTCGCGCCCTCCTTGTCCGGTACGGTGACGCCGCCCAGGGAGAGGTTGAGTTTGGCGGAGCCCAGTGCCTGCTCTTCTGCGCCGCGCTGCAGGGTGAATTCGCAGTCGCCGTCGGCGGCGTTCTGGGGAATGGTGAAGGTCAGCGAAGAATCGTCAGCACCCTTGACCGGCGCTTCGAACTTCCCCCCCCCTTGCTCCAATAGGAGTTTGTCCGTAGCCATGAAACCGCGGCCGCGGATCACGGCGTCGCCGCCCCAGTTGCCCGAGATGGTCTTGCCCAGGTCGACGTCGATGGCCAGTTGTACGGTCATCTTGCTCGATCCGAGCACCTGGTAGTCCTGTGCCCGGTTGAGCACGACCTTATAGACGGTCTGGTCTGCCGCGCCGTCGGGTATGACAAACGTCAGCAGTTTTTCCGATGCTACCGTGGTCGCTGCCGGGAGATCCTCGCCGGCGCGTAACGCGATGGCGTCGCCTTGGGCGAAGCCGTAGCCGGAAACGGAAACCTCCATCCCGCGGTAGACGGTCATCGAGGTCGGAATAACTACATCGGTGACCAGCCGGCCATCGTTGTAGATCTCCTTGTCGCTGTCGTCACAACCGGCCAGTCCGACCGGCAGGGCGACGAGCAGCAACCCGGCGATTAAAGTAATCAGTTTTTTCATAGGCTATTGATGATTTTGGTGTTGGTGTCCTGTATGTCAGTCGGTGTGCCCGAGTGCGATGCGCTCCGAGTAGCGGCGGCCGAATCGGTCGGTGGCGACCACCTCCACCTCGCGGGCCGATGCCGAGGGGCGTGCCGTGAAATAGAAGTTCGTCGGGCGTGGGCGCTGGACTTTGGAGATTTTCCTCCCGGCGGCCTTCAGCGAGTCGATGTGTGCGGTATAATCGGGGTCGTCGAGCGTCGTACGCTGCATGGCGCCGCGGTAACGGCCGTCCTCATACCATACGACCGTCCAGTACGAATCCCAGTTCCACACCTTTGCCACGACGCTGGCCGGGTGCTTGGCCACCTGGCCGGGGTGCCATACGCGGATCTGCCGTGCCGGGGACTCGCCCAGGCTCCGGTATTCCCACGAGAATTCCCCGCCGCATTCGCGGAACAGCTGGAAGCCCTTGGGCGTACCGTCCCAGTTGATCGGATCCCACCAGAGGTTGCCGCAGACCTGCGCTACGTTGTGCTCCGTGACCCCCTCGCGGATGTCGTAATTCGAGTTGAGGTGCGTATGCCCGGTGATGAAGTGCAGTTCGTGCCCGGCGAAGGCGTCCATCAGCCTCTCGGCCGACTCCATGACGCGGTTCCCGAGCCACGATTTCATGGCCGGGGCATGCATCGCGATGCAGACGCGCGACCCTGCAGGCAGGCGTTCCGCATAGGCGGCGGCCCAGCGCAGTTGCATTGTGTCGATCTGCTCCTCGTATTTCTTCGCGCCGTGGTAAACGATGTCGTCGAGTACGATATAGTGCGTGCGCCCCATGTCGAAGGCATAATAGGTGGGGCCGAAATGGCGGCGGTAGTTCTCCGTCGCCTCGCGGTCGGTGTATTTGTTCAGGTCGTGGTCGTGGTTGCCGATCACGCCGTATACGGGTACCCCGAGCCCGGCGAACTCCGCTTTCACGCCTGCGAAGAGTTCCGGGGAGTCCCATACGATGTCCCCGAGCACGATCGCGGCCTGGTTCGAGCCCCGCGTCCTCCCGTTATCGGTTGCCGCCTGCAATGCGGGCATGACCTCGCTCCGCAACCGCCGGAAATGCTCTTCGGTCTTGGGCTGCGGATCGGCGATCGCCAGCAGTTCGTAGCATTCGCCCGAGCCGGGCCACGGTTGCAATTCGAAGTCGTAGCGTTTGGCCGCCGGGTCGTATGCGCGGTAGAATTGCGGGATGCCCCCATCGAGCGGAGCCAGGTAGCCGGACGGGGTCACCAGACTGATGAACAGCGCCTGGTCGTCGGCATCGAGCGTGAATATGCCCTGCTCGTCGCTTTGCGCGAACGTATAACCGTCGGTTACGGTCACGCCGCCCATCGGCTTTCCGCCGCATTTGACCGATCCCCGTATCGGGCGGGCTGCGGCTGCGGCGCCGAGGCTGCAGGCCAGCAGGAAAAGTAACAGGTTTTTCATGGCCGGGTCTTTTCGAATGGTTTCTTTATTATTATAGGTGGGAGCCTTTGTCGCTCCGGCTGCAAAAATATTTTAATAATTGGCTCCGTGTGTCGTTGTCACCGGAATGTAATCCTTTTTTCATACCCTGGCAATCGGCTGCCGCTGCGAAAGCTTGTCACTGAAACGGATGCAGGCCGCGGGTGCTGCCCGCGGTTTGCCTTTTACGGTCGTGATTGGATCTCGTGCCGCTTTTTACCTTTTTTGGGTTTTTCGGTTGTATTTGTGTTTTTTATTGTGATGTGTAATATTTTTAATTTCATTATGAAACAAAAATAAATCTTTAATTTTATTTTCCAAAATAAAACACAAAAAAACTGGGCGAAATGTCTGCTTTTTTGAGAAAGAGTGGTTTTGAATCGAAATGTACGCCCTCCATTCCGTCCTGGCCGCGGAAATAAAAATCCCCGGACTTTCCGAAGTCCGGGGTCGGGGAAACGCGTGTCGGCCGTGTCAGAATACGCCGAGGTTGTCGAGGAAGATCAGCAGCAGCACGGCCGGGCAGACGTAGCGGAGCAGGAAGCTGAACAGGCCGTAGATGCGGAATTTCAGCTCTCCGTCGTTGGTGATCTGTGCCTTGAGGATGTGGTGGTCGAGCTTCCAGCCCACGAAGATGCAGGTGAAAAGCCCGCCTGCCGGCAGCAGGATGTTGGCCGTCAGGAAGTCGAGCGAATCGAAAAGCGAGAGCCCGGCGATCTTCCAACTGCCCAACGCACCCAGCGACAGCGATGCCAGCGACGCCAGGGCGGCCGTGGCGGCGGTCGTCAGCCATGCCGCAGCCTTACGGCTCAGGTGCCACTCCTCGTGCAGGTAGACCGTGACTACCTCGTGCAGCGAGATGGTCGAGGTGAGTGCTGCGACGACCAGCAGCAGGAAGAAAATCGACGACCACACCATGCTCAGCGGCATGCCGTTAAAGATACTCGGCAGGGTGATGAATACGAGCGACGGCCCCGACGAAGGCTCGATGCCTACGCTGAATACCGCCGGGAAGATCACCACGCCGGCCAGTATGGCCACCAGTGTGTCGAGGATGGTGACGTTGAGCGCCGTGTGGCGCAGGTTCGTGTCCGGTTTGAAATACGAGGCGTAGGTCACCATCGTGCCGATGCCGATCGAAAGCGAGAAGAACGCCTGCCCCAGTGCGACGAGCACGGTCGTGGGCGTCACCTTCGAGAAGTCGGGGGCGAAGAGGAACTTCAACCCGGCTTCCCCGCCCGGCATCAGCAGTGAATGTACCGACAGTACGATCAGAATCAGGAACAGCAGCGGCATGAGGATTTTAGCCGAGCGTTCGATGCCTTTCTGTACGCCCATGGCGATCACGAAATGGGTTGCGAGGACGAACAGGCAGGTGTAGACGACCGGCCTCCAGGGATTGCTGATAAAGTTCTCGAAGAGACTCTTGTACTGCTCGGCGGTCGAGAAACGAGCGATACTGCCCGTCACCGAGTGCACCATGTATTCGGCCGTCCATCCCGATACTACGAAGTAGAACCCCAGGATCAGGAATGCGGCCAGCACGCCGTTGTAACCCAGAAAACTCCACCGTGGGTTCAGCGCCCGGTAGGCACCCACGGCATTGCGGTGCGAAGCACGCCCCACGGTGAACTCCGCGATCATGAGCGGCAGCCCCAGCAGCAGGACGCAAAGGATGTAGATTATCAGAAATGCCCCGCCGCCGTTGTCCCCGGCTACATAGGGGAAGCGCCAGATGTTGCCCAGCCCCACGGAACTTCCCGCGGCGACCAGCACGGCGCTCAATTTGCCACCCAAGGTGGCGCGACTCTCCTTGTGATGCATAACCTAACCTGTTTATTATCGCAAACGGGGGGGCGCATGCATGCGCACACCCGCCCTATTTCTCCAGCACGACGCTCACCTTCTCGAGCTTTCCGCCCAGCGGCGGCGCCAGTTTCGATACGGTGCATTTTACGTGCCGCACCTGCGGGAAGGTGGCGTAAACCGCCTCGATGATGTTCGTCGCCACCCGCTCGATGGTGTGCTGCGTGATTCGCATCTGCATCTCGACGACTTCGTAGGCCGTCAGGTAGTTGACCGTCTTGCGCACGTCGTCGTCCGTGGCCGCATGGCCCAGTTCGGCCGTCAGTTCCAGGTCGACCGTGAAGCGGTTGCCTACCTTGCGTTCCAGCTCGTAGCAGCCGTGCAGCGCGTGGAATTCCATGCGCGTCAGGACGATGCGGTATTCCATGCTACTCGGCGATTACGAGGTAGTAGTTCTTCTTACCCCTCTGTACGAGCAGGTATTTGCCGGCGATCAGGTCGGCCTCGCCCACCGTACGTGCCGGGTCGGCGACCTTCTCCTTGTTGAGCGACACGCCGCCGCCCTGCACCATCTTGCGGCATTCGCCCTTCGAGGGAAACACCTGCGTTTTTTCGGCGCACAGATCGACGAACGGCAGGCCCAGCTCGGCACGGGCGATGCGGAACTGCGGCACGCCCTCGAACACCTGCAACAGGGTCTCTTCGTCTATTTTGCGCAGCGCCTCCGACGTCGAGCCGCCGAAGAGGATCGCCGAGGCTTCGACCGCCTTTTCGTACTCCTCCCTGGAGTGGATCATCGTGGTGATCTCCTGTGCCAGCCGCTTTTGCAGTACGCGCAGGTGGGGCGCCGCCTCGTGTTCGGCGGTCAGCGCCTCGACGGTTTCACGGTCTAACAGCGTGAAGATGCGGATGTAACGCTTGGCGTCCTCGTCGCTGACGTTGAGCCAGAACTGGTAGAACTTGTAGGGCGAGGTATAGCGCGCATCGAGCCATACGTTGCCGCTCTCGGTCTTGCCGAATTTCGTACCGTCGGCCTTGGTGATGAGCGGGCAGGTGATGGCGAATGCTTCGGCCTCGTTGCCCAGTTTGCGGCGGATCAGCTCCGTTCCGGTGGTGATGTTGCCCCACTGGTCGGCGCCGCCCAGCTGCACCTTGCAGTTCATCGTCTGGTAGAGGTGCAGGAAGTCGAAGCCCTGTACCAGCTGGTAGGTGAACTCGGTGAACGACATGCCGTCGCCCTCGCCGCTGAACCGTTTCTTGACCGAATCTTTGGCCATCATGTAGTTGACGGTGATGCACTTGCCGATATCGCGGATGAATTCCAGAAACGAAATGTCCTTCATCCAGTCGTAGTTGTTCACCAGCACGGCCGCGTTCGGGGCGTCCGACTCGAAGTCGAGCAGTTTGGCCAGCTGGCGCTTGATCGCCTCCTGGTTGTGGCGCAGCGTGGGTTCGTCGAGCAGGTTGCGCTCCTGCGACTTGCCCGAGGGGTCGCCGATCATGCCCGTCGCGCCGCCTATAAGCGCCAGCGGACGGTGGCCGCACATCTGGAAATGCTTGAGGATCATTACGCCCACCAGGTGGCCGATATGCAGCGAGTCGGCCGTGGGGTCGATGCCCAGGTAGGCCGTCGTCATCTCTTTTTCGAGTTGTTCCTTCGCGCCGGGCATGATCGTGTGGATCATCCCGCGCCATTCGAGTTCTTCGATGAAATTCTTTGTTGCCATTTTTATTGTTCGTTCTTTTTATTCTACTTCCAAGTCCAGTGCTTTGCGGAGTTCCGCGACGAGCGGGTTCTTCTCCGTGATGTAGCGGACGCGGTCTTCGAGCTTGATCGGGCGTGCCGCCCGGATCTCTTCATTGACCGTGACCTCCAGTTCGATCATACCCTCGATGCCCGCCAGTTCGGCGATGCGCATCAGCATCCCGGTCTTGCTGCGCAGGATCTCCTCGCGCAGCTCCGTCGTCGGTACGCTCACCGAGATCGTGTTGTCGCGGAACGTCATCAGCTCGAAAGCCGGCACGAAGCGCGGGCGTTTCTCCTTGATGAGGTTCAGTATCCTGCCTCGGGCGTGCTCCAACTTTTCGGCACAGTCCGGGTCTATGCGCACGGTTTCGGGTTCGTCGGGCGTTTCGCCGTCCGACAGCTCCTCGTCGGGGTCGCCGCCTGCCGAGGCGAGCAGCTCCGAGAGCGATGCGCCCGAGATCAGCGGCCGCCGTTTCATCCCCGGCGCGGGCTGTGCCGGGAGTGTTCCCTGTGCAGTCGGGCCGGCGGATGTACCCGCTGCCGGCCTTCCGGCCGGGGACGCGGCAGGCATTGCTGCGGACGTTGCTGCGGAAGGGGGGGCCGTTGCGGCTCCTGCTGCTTGCGCTGCCGGTTGTGCCGTTGCGGCTGCCGGGGCTCCGGGGTTGCCGGAGGCGCTTGCTGCCGGGGCGTTCGTTGCCGGATTACCGGTGGCGCTAACCCCTGCCGGTTGTGCCGTTGCGGCTGCCGGGGCTGCGGGGTTGCCGGAGGCATTTGCCGCCGGGGCGTTCGTTGCCGGATTTCCGGTCGCCGAAACCTCTGCCGCTTGTGCCGTTGCGGTTGCCGGCTGCCCGGCCGCTGCCGGAGCCGCCGCAGATGCGGGGCCCGCCGTGCGGGGGGTGAGGGTAGGAAGGGGATATTCCCCGGAAGATGTCAGAGAGTCATTTTTTTTTTGGCCGAGCCCTGCGATCTTCATCAGGCCCAGCTCGACGAACAACCGCTGGTTGGACGATTGCCGGATCTTCCCGTCGAGCTCCGTCAGGCAGGAGATGGCTCCGAACAGGAACTCGACATCGCAGGCGCCCGCCTGCGTCCGGTATCGTTCGAGCAGCGTCCCGGTCATTTCGATCAGCCGCAGCGTTTCGGGGCGCTTGGCCATCAGCAGGTCGCGCATGTGGCGGTTCAGCCCCGCCATGAAGGTCTGCCCCGAGAAACCCCGCGACAGCACGCTGTCGAATGTCACCAGCGTATCGACATAGTTGCCCGCGAGCAGCATCTCCGTGACGCCGAAGTAGGTGTCGTAGTCCAGGACGTTGAGCGTCTGGGCGACGTTGCGGTAATCGAGCGCCTTGCCGCAGAACGACACGGCCTTGTCGAACATCGACAGGGCGTCGCGCATACCCCCGTCGGCTTTCTGGGCAATGAGGTTGAGCGACTCTTCGTCGGCTGCGATGCCCTCCTGCGAGGCGATGTATTTGAGGTATTCGACGCCGTCCTCGACGCGGATGCGGTTGAAATCGTAGATTTGGCACCGCGAGAGGATGGTCGGGATGATCTTGTGTTTTTCGGTCGTCGCGAGAATGAAGATCGCGTGTGCGGGCGGCTCTTCGAGCGTCTTGAGGAAGGCGTTGAACGCCGCCGCCGAGAGCATGTGCACCTCGTCGATGATGAATACCGAGTAGCGCCCTACCTGCGGGATGATGCGCACCTGTTCGATCAGTGTGCGGATATCTTCTACCGAGTTGTTCGACGCGGCGTCCAGCTCGTGGATGTTCAACGAGCGCCCTTCGTTGAACGAACGGCACGATTCGCATTCGTTGCAGGCCTCCGATCCGTTGGGGTTCAGGCAGTTGATGGCCTTTGCGAAGATGCGGGCACAAGTGGTCTTGCCTACGCCGCGGGGGCCGCAGAACAGGTAGGCGTGAGCCAACTGCCCGCGCTCGATCGCATTTTTAAGCGTGGAGGTGATATGTTTCTGTCCGACGACCGAGGCGAAGGTCGCGGGGCGGTATTTCCGTGCGCTGACGATAAAATCACTCATAGTAGCGCAAAGATACGAATTAAGAATTAAATTAAAAATGAAACCCGCCTACAAAATGACAGCCCTCTCCCCATACCCGGGCAAAGGGCTGTGCCTGGCGGGCCGGGCAGCCTGTTGCACCCGCCCCTCCGGGCTGCCTGCCGTTTTTATTTGGCAGCGGCCTTCCGCAGTCCGAGGAGTCCGAGCAGTCCCGGGTGCGACGGTTGCGTCCGCTTGGCCGGCGGCAGGGATATTTGCGATCCCATCAATTCCTGAAACTCCTGGCTGAATCCCGTATCCATACCTGCAGATGAGGTGAATGTCAGTTCCCCGAATACGGGGTTTCCGGCGACTTCGTAAAGGTCGACCCGTACTTGGGGGAATCCTGATGAGAGCCGTTTGGCCGCATCGAGCATCCGGTCGAGGGATGCCGGACGCGGGATATCACACTGATGTGGGTCGTAATATTTTCCGGTGACGTAATGACCTATGTTTTTCCATGTCCTGGCATCGTACAATCCTGTTTTGACGTCGGATGGCGATTTACGGTTGTAGCAGACCATGCAACAATAGGGGTTGCCATCGAAACAGTAGAATTTATAGTCGATGAGCGAATTGCCGAATGCTGGTTCTGAGGGAAGGAGGCGTTCGGCGATAATGCGGGGTTTAATACCAAAATAGTGGTGTTCGGCCGTCATGCGGCCGAATTTCTTTCGCAGGGTGTGGTTGAGTGTACGGCGGATCGACCGGATATCGGCTTTTTGCCTGTCGTTCACGATGATAACTTGTCCGTAGCCGTTGTTGGTTTTCAGCACGAACGTGTCGGGGAGATTCCCCCCCCCGCTGAAGTCTATCTCCTCTGCGGATTCCCATACACCGTATAATTCGTTGAGCATCCATCCCAGCCCGCATTGCTCGACATACTCGCGGACGCGGTACTTGTCGGCCAGTTGCGACCAGCGGGTGGTGTCGGCATGGAGCATCATCCAGAGGACTTTTTCGTTGAAGGTTCGGGGGTTTTCGAGGTCGGGGTCGGTGCCGAATCGTTGCCGGTAGCGTATCCTGACCAGTTTTTCCGGGTTACGGTACGCATAGTAGCGCATCTGCAACCGCTGCCATTTGCGCAGCAGGAACGGGGGTTTACGGTATGTCATGAACGTGAAGAGTGAGAGTTAGGTGTTGCGAAGATAATACATTTCGGGCGATGTCCTGCTGTTTTATGCCGTATTGTGTAACTCTTCTGCAAAACAGCTGACGTTTTGGCGCCTCGTGTCAGTCCCGTGTGTGACAAAGGATGACACATTGGCCGGGAAGCCGGGTTGGCAGGCGTTTTGCGGGTGTAGTATACGAAAGTTTGAAAAACAAATTATCAGAGATATGAACATCAATACGTTAACTGTAAAAGCGCAGGAGGCTCTGCAAAGTGCATTGTCTCTTGCCCGGGAGCGCGGACAGCAGGCTGTCGAGCCGCTCCATATTCTGAGCGTGCTTGTCCGCGAGGACGATTCGCTCGCCACGTTCCTCCTGGGGCGTGTCGGGGTGAATGTCCGCGGCCTGCGCGACGAGGCCGACCGGGCCGTCGCGTCCCTGCCGAGGGTCGAGGGCGGCGGCGACCAGTTCTTTTCGCAGGACTCCTCGAAGGTGATCCAGCGCGCCGTGGACTTTACCCGGAACTTCGGCGACAAATACGCGTCGGTCGAGCACCTGCTGCTGGGGCTCGTCGCCGAGCGCGGGCAGGCCGCCGACATCCTCAAGCGCAGCGGTGCCACCGAGAAGGAACTCCTGGAGGCGATCCGCACCTTCCGCAAGGGGGCTACGGTCGATTCCCAGACCTCCGAGCAGCAGTTCGATGCGCTGGGCAAGTATGCCATCAACCTCAACGAACAGGCCCGTTCGGGCAAACTCGATCCGGTGATCGGCCGTGACGAGGAGATCCGCCGCGTGTTGCAAATCCTCTCGCGGCGTACCAAGAACAACCCGATCCTCGTGGGAGAGGCGGGTGTCGGCAAGACCGCCATCGCCGAGGGTATCGCACACCGGATCGTCGACGGCGACGTGCCCGAGAACCTCAAATCGAAGGTGATCTACTCGCTCGACATGGGTGCCCTGATCGCGGGTGCCAAGTATCAGGGCGAATTCGAGGAACGCCTGAAAGCCGTTGTGCAGGAAGTTGTGGCCAGCGACGGCGACATCCTGCTGTTCATCGACGAAATCCACACCCTCGTGGGCGCCGGCAAGTCGTCGGGTGCGATGGACGCCGCCAACATCCTCAAGCCCGCCCTTGCGCGGGGTGAGCTGCGGACGATCGGCGCCACGACGCTCGACGAGTTCCAGAAGTATTTCGAGCAGGACAAGGCCCTCGAACGCCGTTTCCAGAAGGTCATGGTCGACGAACCGAGCCCCGAGGATGCCATTTCGATCCTCCGCGGCCTGAAGGATCGTTACGAAAACCACCATCAGGTGCGGATCAAGGACGAGGCGATCGTGGCCGCCGTCGAGTTGTCGACGCGTTACATCACCTCGCGGTTCCTGCCCGACAAGGCCATCGACCTGGTGGACGAGGCGGCCTCGCGGCTGCGGCTGGAGATGAACTCCGTGCCCGAGGAGATCGACACCCTCGACCGGCGTGTGCGCCAGCTGGAGATCGAACGCGAAGCGATTCGCCGCGAGAAGGACAAGGAGCGCGTCGAGCACCTCACCAAGGAGATCGAGGAGCTCAAGGCCCGTGACGCCGAGATGCGTGCCAAGTGGCAGGGGCAGCGCGACCTCTTGAAAAAGATTCAGTCGAACAAGGACAAAATAGAAACCCTGAAGATCGAGGCGCAGCAGGCCGAGCGCCAGGGCGATTACGGCAAGGTGGCCGAAATCCGCTACGGCAAGATCCAGGAGGCGGAGAAGGAGATCGCCGCGTTCCAGGAGGAGTACAAACTGGCGTCGGCCAACGGCTCGATGATCAAGGAGGAGGTCGATGCGCAGGACGTCGCCGAGGTGGTGTCGCGCTGGACGGGCATCCCCGTGACGCGCATGCTGGCTTCCGAGCGCGAAAAACTGCTGCACATGGAGGACGAGCTGCACAAGCGCGTCATCGGGCAGGAGCAGGCCATCGCCGCCATTTCCGACGCCGTGCGCCGTTCGCGCGCCGGGCTGAACGACCCCCGCAAACCGATCGGCTCGTTCATCTTCCTCGGTACCACCGGTGTCGGCAAGACCGAGCTGGCCAAGGCGTTGGCCGAGTTCCTCTTCAACGACGACTCGATGATGACGCGTATCGACATGAGCGAATACCAGGAGCGCCACAGCGTGTCGCGTCTGGTCGGGGCGCCTCCGGGATATGTCGGTTACGACGAGGGCGGCCAGCTCACCGAGGCCGTGCGCCGCAAACCCTATTCGGTCGTGCTGCTCGACGAGATCGAGAAGGCCCATCCCGACGTTTTCAACATCCTGTTGCAGGTGCTCGACGACGGCCGTCTGACCGATAACAAGGGCCGTACGGTGGATTTCCGCAATACGATCATCATCATGACCTCGAATATGGGTTCGCAGGTCATCCAGGAGAATTTCGCGGAGGCGTTCAACGGTGAGAAACTCGCCCCCGAAGTGGTCGAGAAGACCCGCCGGGATGTGATCGACCTGCTCAAGCAGCAGCTCAAGCCCGAGTTCCTCAACCGTATCGACGAGATCGTGATGTTCGAGCCGCTGACGCGCAAGGATATCGAACGCATCGTGGACATCCAGCTCGGTGTCGTGCGCAGGATGCTTGCCGAAAACGGCATCCGCCTCGAATACAGCGACAAGGCGCGCGAATGGATCGCCTCGGCGGGTTACGATCCGCTCTATGGCGCACGTCCCGTGAAGCGGGTCATCCAGCGCTATGTGGTCAACGACCTGTCGAAGCGCATCCTTGCGGGCGACGTCAACCGTGAGCAGCCGATCCGCATCGACGCCGACGACAAGGGGCTGACCTTCGCGAACTGATCTGCAACGACCCGGCCCCGTGAGGGGTGGGGAGAGGTAACCCGGCACCCGGCTTTACGCATGGACGTAAAGCCGGGTGTTTTTTTAGCGGATTTCCCACCCGGGAGTGCATGCGACCCGGGTTCCGTCGTCGTAGGTGTGTTCTTCCAGCGAATTTTCCCGGGATTGGATACATATGTAGACCATCTCCTTCTGCGAGGTGTTGCACAGTCCCCTTACCCCTGCCGGCTGTCGTCCCGTCTATTTCACGAACTTGCTGAAAAATTTCCAGAGCTCCTCGCCCGTGTCGATGTCCTGTTCGCCCCACGAATGTTTCCCGCCGACGATCTCGTAGAGCCAGACTTCGCTGCCGCCCGTGCCGCCCGTGAAGCGGTGGGCGATGACCTTGCGGCCGTTTTCCGGCGTGCGCCCGGGAATCGTGTCCGTCTGCATGCCGGTGCATTTGTTCTTGGCTGCCCAGTAATGCACGGCCATCGGTACGGCGACGTAGGCGCCCCAGCCGCCTTTATTGTCGAGGTCGCCCTCCCACGCCGACGTGCGGTCGGCCGTGCCGTGTATTTCGAACAGGGGCACGGGCACATCCGATGTGTCGGCCTTGTAGAGCCATTCGAGCATCAGCCCCGATACGGGTGCCACGGCCGCGAACAGGCGGGGGCGCTGCGCCGCAAGCTGGTAGCACATCTCCCCGCCGTTCGACATGCCCGTGCAAAAGACGTTGCGGCGGCTCAGCCCGTGCTTTTTCTGTAAATGCCGTACCAGTTGCGTGATAAACTCCACGTCGTCGATGGCCATGTCGGCCTGGAACGGGTAGCCCACGTTCCAGCACGTCTTGCCCCGGCCGTCCTTCGCGCCCTGCGGGTAGCAGACGGCAAAGCCGTGGCGGTCGGCCGCGGCATTCATCCCGAAGCGGCCCGGGTCGTTGTTCGCGCCGTAACCGTGCAGGACGACCACTAGCGGGGCGCCTTGGGGCAGCCCCTGGGGCAGGTGGAGTTTGTACGAGCGTTCGGTACCGCCTGAACGCATCGTGTAGGAAGGGGTGTCCGGATTTGCGGATTGGGGCCGGGCGACGGATGACGCCAGCAGGAGGAGTGCCGTAAAAAGACCCTTTACGACGGAGGGGTTCGAAAGGTATTTCATGCTGTCGGAATTTTCGGGGCTCAGAGTCCTTTCCGGGCGATGCGCCATGCCAGGCTGTTGTAAAGCCCGATCAGCGGCCCCCGCCAGCTGCGGGGCAGGGCGTTGAGGATGCGTACCTTGCGCAGCGTGCGGCGGTAGGTCTTCGTGTAGCCGAAGAACCGGATCGCCCTCGCCGCATCCTTCGTGCCCCCCTTTGCACTGATGATGAGCGCTTTTCCCAGGGCTGCGCGGGCCACGAACTCGTTGTATCCGTCTGCCGCCGCCGGGTCGTAAAGCTCCTCGAACGAGTAGCGCGTCCGCTCGGGCGTGTAGATGGCTGACGACCGGTTCGAGGCCACCTTCGAATAGTTTGCCAGCGGCTTGGGCGAAAAGCAGACCTTGTAGCGCCGGGCGATCTTGATCCACATGTAGAGATCCTCGCCGATCTTCATTCCCTCGGGGAATCCGCCCACTGTTTCGAATACCGCGCGCGGGACGGCGCTGGCCGACGGG
>OLGL01000989.1_pt1 | contig 31360 bp, 35 predicted proteins | sample 1605041 | NCBI WGS metagenome assembly OLGL01 (sample SAMEA3888905, study PRJEB22519) | human gut metagenome | biome: human gut; feature: human-associated habitat; material: faeces | place: Denmark | collected 2010 | reverse complement strand
AGTGTCAATAAAAAAACGCATAACTCTTCTCCTTTTTGCTATGTAAATTTAATTGGTCCGGTCCCGAAAGTGATCTGTGACCTCTAGTTACAGTATACTCATTCCGTCTGGAAACAGCAAGTAGTTTTTTATAAATTTTATTGATTGTGTTCGAGCACGGTGCGTACAACTACGGGCAGTACAACTTACGGATATAATAAAAATCAGACTCTTTGAATACCTGTCTGCGCACCCTCCCGGATGCATTCATCACGGAGAGCAGACGACGGAAGGTTTTCATATCCGGAATACGTCTCTGTCGCTCTGTATGAGTCGCCATCCGGCTTATTCTGCGAAGCCATTTTTCCTGTTTGTTGTGTTTCCCGTTTTTCTCTCCCAGCATGACCTCCAACAATTTTCCCATGGCATACACATCGCTTTCCTCCCCGGGTATCTCCCCCTGTCGGAACTGTTCCGGCGCACTGTAGGAATAATTGCCTGCTCCCGACCATTTTTCTTCTCTGTTCCACAGGCATCCCAGATCCAGGATCCCCACTCTGCCGTTGACACGGATCCGGATATTTTCCGGCTTCAGATCCCGGTAGAGAAATGGATGCTGCCGCTCATGAAGATATTGTATGCCTTCCGCGATCTGATCCGTGATCCACGCAGCATGTCCGGGAGTAAGTCTGCCTCTTCTCTCCAGCATTTTCCGCAGATCCATGCCATCCCAGAATTCCATGATAAGATAGCCCTTTCCTCCTTCCGTCCAATGTTCCACATACCCGGGGAATAACGGATGTCTGATCTCCTGCCAGTTCTCACATTCCCTCTGCCATTGTTCTGTGACATCGGACACTCTGCAGGCCCGGAATCCTCCGTTACTGTCTGTCACACGATAGACTTGGGAAAAGCTGCCTTCTCCCACCGGTACGGGACTGTGATATCCATGCCAGACCAATATCCTCTCCATTTCTATTCCGTTTGTACCGTTTCGTTGCTCTGTTTCCCTTTGCTCCATATAGCTTCTCCCTTTACCGGCAGAATCCATACCGCTCCCATATGTCTTCCGCCCCACTGCTCTGCCTTCCGACCCAGCTCTGCCAGCCGTCTCTCTGCCCGCTCCGCTCTGTCCGACAGTAGATCGGTCCCCACGCTTTCCGGTCTCAGGCAGCCTGCCAGTTCCTCTTCACAGTAATTCAGGAATCCATGATCCGTCAGCAAAATTGCTGTTCCTGCTTCGACTTCCCCCACCATGCATTGATCCTTCCAGACTTTCCATCCGGTTCTCCCAAACCTCTTGAAAAATCCGCAGAGATTCATCCTGCCGTGGTCAAACAGAAGCACTCTGCTGTCCACACACAGTACTCCCGCATAATTGCTGTTTTTGTCCACTGCCGCAAGCTGTTTCGACCATTTTTCTCTTATCCTTTCTTCCGTGTACGATTTCCAGATATCCCTCCCCTGCAATTCCTCTTCTATTTTGTTCTGCAGATTCATCAGCAGTTCCCTGTTGTCGGAAATACAGGCATATACCACAGAGGCTTTCCTGCGACGGTATTTTCGTTGTTGCAATGACAGAAATATATTTGGGACCATCTCCTTTTGCCAATAGCAGGCCGTAACATGCTCCATACGCACTTCTCCCTTCTATCCTATCTATCCTAAACACAGATACATATATTCTTTTCATTCTTCAGGGTTTATTTGCCGACCGGCATGAAAATGATATCAGAATCGCGTCTTCCGCGAACGTAAAAAGAGCATACCATGCGGTATGCTCTTTGTCAACGGATAATAAGATATCCCGAATACTCTATCCGAAAATATTTACCAGATCGTTAAATAACAGGAACACCATCAGCACCATAAAAAACACGAGTCCGATGAAGTGTACCATGCCCTCTTTTTCCGGGGGCACCGGTTTGTGCGTAATGGCTTCCCAGATCAGGAATACCAGTCTGCCGCCGTCCAATGCAGGAATCGGCAGGAGATTCAGGATCCCCAGATTCACCGTAAGCATCAGGGTGATATTCAACATATTCACCAGTACATTCTGCCAGCCGTAGTCTTTTGTACTTTCGTAGGTTTTTCCCACGACGTTCACGGCAATCCCGACCGGTCCTGCCACATCCTGTCTGGATACCTGCCCCTGCACCAGCATCGCCAGGCTCTTCCAGGTCATCGTCACACAATAACGCATCTCATACCAGGAGTAACGGAAGCAGTCCAGTCCGGACAGCTGTACAAAATCCGCGTTACTGATGCCGATCATATAACGTCCTGCACTCTCATCATACTTAGGAGTCAGGGTTGTAGTTCCTTTTACTCCGTCACGCTCATACTGTACCGTGACATTCCCGCCCCGGTAGGTCAGCGTAAACAGCTGTATTTCTTCATACAGATGAATCTTACTGCCATTCAGAGAGAGAATTCTGTCTCCGGGCTGCAGTCCGGCTTCCTGCGCCGCACCGCCATCCACGATCTCCGTCGCCACGGGATCACGGATCACGATCAGATTCACCATAATAAAAGCAATGATAAATCCAAGGATGAAATTAAATACCGGTCCCGCCAGGACAGTGGAGATCCGCGCCCATACATTGGCATTTAAAAACGATCCGCTGTGGTCTTCCCCGTCTTCTTTTTCATTCAGTCCATCTTCGCCTTCAAACATACAGGCTCCACCGATGGGAAGCAGCTTCAGAGAATATTTGGTGTCTCCTTTTTGGAAGGAAAACAGATTCGGACCCATGCCCACGGAAAATTCTATCACATGAATCCCATTGGCTTTCGCCAGCAGAAAATGTCCGAATTCATGTGAGATGACCACCACCCCGAAGATCAATACAAACAAGATCAATGTAACCATTTATTGCCTCTCATATCATGCTTCTATTTTAGGATCAGAATCCCTTGCCGTCGATATAACTGTAAACAGATGCTTCTGTCTCCAGGATTTCCTCCACATTCGGGTTCTCGATCACCTTATGCTGCTCCATGGCTTCCTGAATCAACTCCGGGATCTGAAGATAAGCGATCTTGCGATCTAAGAACAGTCCTACTGCTTTCTCGTTGGCTGCGTTGTACACCGTAGGCATACTGCCGCCGATGCGTTGTGCATCATAAGCAAGCTTCAATCCGTAGAACGTCTCCATATCCGGCTTCTCGAATGTCACCTGTGCCAGTTCATAGAAATCCAGCCGTCTGCCCGGCATCGGACGACGATCCGGATAGAACAGCGCATACTGGATCGGGAGTTTCATATCCGGAGTTCCCAGCTGTGCAATTACCGCACCGTCCACATATTGTACGGCGGAATGAATAATACTTTGGGGATGCACAATGACCTGGATCTGATCCAGATCCACACCAAACAGCCATTTTGCTTCCATGACTTCCAGTCCTTTATTTACCAGCGTGGAAGAATCTATCGTAATCTTCCGTCCCATGGACCAGTTAGGATGCTTTAATGCATCCTCCACCTGAATATTCTGCAGCTGTTCTCTTGTCTTTCCTCGGAAGGGTCCACCGGATGCAGTCAGCAGAATTTTCTCGATCCTGCCCTTCGGTTCTCCGTTCAGTGACTGGAAAATAGCACTGTGTTCACTGTCCACCGGCAGGATCTTCACACCCATCTTAGCCGCCAACGGCATAATGATGTGTCCGGCAGTCACCAGAGTCTCTTTATTTGCAAGAGCAATATCCTTTCCTGCCTCAATGGCCGCGATCGTAGGTCTGATACCAATCATGCCCACAATGGCCGTCACTAATACCTGTGCTTCGGGCATCACTGCGATCTCCAGCAGTCCGTCCATTCCGGTCACGACCTTCACAGGAAGATCCGCAACACGGCTGCGCAGATCCGCTGCCGCCTCCTCGCTCCACATACCTGCGATCAACGGATGGAATTCTCGGATCTGCTGCTCCATCTGTTCTACACTTTTTCCTGCTGCCAGTGCTACCACCTGCAGCTCCGGATTATTCCTCACGACTTCCAGAGTCTGGGTTCCGATCGAACCGGTAGACCCCAGAATTGCTATCTTTTTCATGTATTTTCGCTCCTCTATCTGAGTCCCATCAGCAAAATGGTAAGGAAATAGGTCATCGGTGCTGTCACCGTCATACTGTCAAAACGATCCATAATCCCACCATGTCCGGGAATCAGTTTCCCATAATCTTTAATATTATGGTTCCTCTTGATGGCAGAGGCCGCCAGATCTCCCACCATGCTCATCACTGCACCTGCGGCGCAGATAAAGGCAATGATCCATGTAATTGTCCGATCCGGGAATGCCGTCTCAACAAAAAAATGTGCATACAGTCCACCGATCAGTGCTGCCCCGACGACACCGCCGATACAACCTTCCAAGGACTTATGAGGACTTAATTCCGGGAAAATATGCTTCTTCCCGATCAGCTTTCCGACGACATAGGCACAAGTATCGCATCCCCAGGAACTGATCAGGATCAGCCATACCAGATAGATTCCGGTCTCACACTCGCGGGTGAGATAGACAAAGGACAACAGCACCGGTGCATACAGGAAGGAAAATACCGCTGCCATGACCTGACTTGCCTCGTATTTCGGAAACAATGCCACATAACAGAACATTTCTGCCATGAACAGGCCCACGATACACATGAGCAGTAATGTATGATCCCTGGTAAAAAACAGTGTTGCGTAATATGCCGTCACGCCCACAAAGCCGATCCACTCCAGTGCATTAAATTTTTTCTCATTCGTTGCACATCTTAATGCCTTGGTAAGCTCTCTGTATGCAATCAGAGAAATAAGCCACAGCGGCACTGCTAAAAATATATTGCCGAAGCTGAACGTAGCCAATGCAATGACAAGCAATACAATGCCACTGAGCAAACGGGTCCAAAACATAAGCTATTCCTCCTTCAGGCCGCCATATCTTCTGTCTCTATGATTATATGCTTCCACAGCCTTCATCAATTCTTCTTTTGTAAAATCCGGCCAGGGAACCGGAGTAAAGTAAAATTCCGTATAAGCCAGCTGCCACAGCAGGAAATTAGAGATTCTCTGCTCATTGCAGGTACGGATCAACAGATCCGGATCCGGTATCCCAGCGGTATCCAGATAATCTTCCAGCATATCCGCCGTGATGGTTTCCGGTGATACTTCCCCGCTTTGTACCTTTGCGGACAGTTTTTTCACCGCACGGATGATCTCATCCCTGCCACCGTAGTTGATGGCAATCTGGAAATGCAGACCGTCATTGTTCTTCGTAGCTTCTTCCAATTCCGCGATGCGGGTCTGAATGTCCTGATCCAGTCTGGTCTTATCTCCCAGAACTCTGACGCACATACGATTTTTTTCGGCAGTCTTCAGACAGGTTTTCATATAATTGCGCAACAATTTCATCAGCGCATCCACTTCGTCCTGCGGCCGGTTCCAGTTCTCTGTGGAAAAAGCATATACCGTGAGATACTGAATCCCCATACGGTACGCCTCCTCACAGATCACTTCTACCGTTTTGGCCCCCTGCACATGACCGTAGTTGCGGGGCATTCCTTTTGCCTTGGCCCAACGGCCGTTACCGTCCAGAATAATCGCTACATGGTTCGGAATTTTCAAATTTTCTTCCATAATTTCAAACCTTCTTAAATCCTTAAACTGTCATGATTTCCTTGGACTTGCTGTCGATCAGGGCATCAATATCTTTTACATATTTGTCGGTAAGCTTCTGAAGCTCCTCCTCCAGACCTTTGATCTCGTCCTCAGACACTTCTGTCTTTGCCAGCTTCTTGAAAGCATCGTTACCGTCTCTTCTGATGTTACGGATGGCTACTTTGCCTTCTTCCCCCTTCTTCTTTACTTCCTTGACCAAGTCTTTTCTGCGCTCCTCGGTAAGCTCCGGGAATACGAGACGGATCACGCTACCATCATTGGAAGGATTGATACCGATATCGGAGGTCATGATCGCTTTTTCGATCTCCTTGATCAGAGACTTCTCCCAGGGAGCGATCTGGATGATACGTGCCTCGGGAACAGTTACGTTACCTACCTGCTGAATAGGGGTGGGAGTTCCGTAGTAGTCTACTCTCAGCTTATCCAGTACGTGAGGGTTCGCACGCCCCGCACGAATGGCAGCGAAATCTGCCTCTAAGAATTCAAATGCCTTCTGCATTTTATCACTATATACCTGTACTCTTGCGTCCATAATTTCCTCTCTTCTGCGCTCTGCGCCTTTCTATTATTTTGATTTTATACAGTTACTTTCGTTCCGTTGAACTTACCCTTCAGGGTATTCACAATACTGTTTTCCTCATTCAGGCCGAATACCCACATGGGCATCTTGTTATCTCTGGCCAGAATGGATGCGGTCATATCCACTACCTGAAGGTTCTTCGCAATGACTTCATCAATGGATACTTCATCGTATTTTTTCGCCGTAGGATCCTTGGCGGGATCTGCATTGTATACACCGTCGATTGCCTTTGCCAGCAGAATTACATCTGCCTCTACCTCAATGGCACGCAGGACAACTCCGGTATCGGTGGAAAAATAGGGATGTCCCGTACCACCTGCGAAGAACACTACCATGCCCTTTGCAAAATATTTGTTGGCTCTGTCCTTAGAGAACAGCTTGGTAAAGGAGCCGCACTCGAACGGAGTCAGGATATTGGTCATCATGCCTACCGAGCGGAAAATCTCCGAGACATAAATACAGTTCATGACCGTGGCCAGCATACCGATCTGGTCAGCCTTTGTGCGGTCGATATTCTCACTGGAACGTCCTCTCCAGAAATTACCGCCGCCGATGACAATACCGACCTGGATGCCGTCATCTACCAGTTCCTTTACCTGCAGTGCCACCTTTCTGACGGTCTCCTCGTCGAATCCGGTCTTTTTCTCTCCTGCCAGTGCTTCACCACTGAGTTTCAGTAATATTCTCTTCATGATCGTATGCTCCTTATTTTGTTTTCTTTTTCTCAGGCTTATAATCGTCGAAGAAAGAAGTCGGGCTGACTTCCGCATAACACTGTGAGCACATACCTTCGATCACCGCACCATTGTTGATCTGTACGGACTTAGACTTAATATTGCCCATTACGATAGCGGAAGAATCCAAAATGACAGGTCCCTGTACATCGATGTCACCTTTTACTGCACCTGCGATGGCTGCACTGGTAGCGGTAATGTTGCCGATGACAACAGTGCTTGCTCCGATCTTCACGGAGCCCTCGCTCATGATCTCGCCGTTGATCTTCGCGCCTTCTGCAAAAATCTCAGCTGCCTTGGAATTACCATTGATATATCCGGTAATGTTCAGTTTGCCCAGAATATCAATGTTTCCATTAATTGTGCCTACCAGATCCATAGATCCTTCGGAACTTACATCTCCGGTGATCACCATGCCGGCAGTAATAATTGCGTTTTCATCTGATGCGGTCTTTACGTCCATTCTCTTCTCTGCTCCTTTGTTTTCCTCTCTATGTTCCTGTTCCAGAACACTTCCTACGGTCATATCGTTCTGAAGCACATGATCCAGATCCAGCGCTGCTTCTTCCGCAGACTGTTCCGGTGTCTCTTCTGCTTCCTCCACAGGCTTTTCTTCTGCATTTGCCTGCGGGATCTCAATAGAATCCAGATTCTTCAGCATCTCTTCCAACGCTGCATTATCCTTTGTTGCATCTGTGGGCTGCTCTGTCTGCACTTTTTCTGTCGTTTCCGGCATATTCTTAACCGGTTGCTCTTTAGTCTCTGCGACGTCTCCCTGATTCAGATCTTCTTCCGGCATCAGTTCATTCACCGCCTGTGACAGATCTTCCTTCAAATCTGAGAAAAATCCCATGATTATGTACCTCCGTTTATCTCTTGTTCTATTATAAATATTTTCTATAATATAATGCAATTCTCCGGTTCCCTGAACTTTCAAAATTGCAATTATTCCACATGATGTACCGGCCTGGTATTCTCCGTGATCGGCAAGATCACCGTATCCGGTCTGGCCAGAATATTTTCTATGATATCCGGTAATGCTTCCACCGTAGTCGGTTTCTCCGCAGAGTCATGCAGCAATATGATCGATGTATCTCTGGTATCGATATCCTCTGTACAATTCTCCAACAGGGTATCGATAGACAGATTACTGCTTCCGCCATCTCCGGAGGACACATTCCAGTCAAAATATTCCACGCCCTGACTGTCCAGATAATCAATAAATTCATGCATATCAATATTGCTGACCGTATTGGAGCTGCCCCCAGGAAAACGATAATAGACGCTTTCCACACCGGTCGCCTGGTAGATGTCGTCTCTGATCCGTGCGAAATCTTCTGTGAAACTATCCAGCGATTCATAGAGTTCTTTATACTTGTGGCTGTAAGAATGCATTCCCAGGGTATGACCATCCTCCACGATCCGCTGCAAAGCCGCCTCCGCTTCAGAGCCATCCTTTCCCACCACAAAAAAAGTAGCTTTCACATGATACCGGTCCAAAATATCCAGTATCTCATCGGTATAAATACTGGGACCGTCATCAAATGTCAGATAAACCTTGTGAATCATCTCCTGTCCCGGATCACTCTCCGGCGTATGCTCCGACACTTCACCGGAAGTTACTTCTTCCTGTGTTTGGACACCTTGCTGTATTGCAGTCTCTGACTGTAGCTGCTGCAACAGGGTCTGCCGTTCCCGGTCCCTGGCATCCAGTTCCTCCAGGCGCTGTTCCAGATCCCGCAAAGTCCCATTGATCGCATGCAGTCTGCAGATCAGATAGACACAGCACAGGATGGGAATCAACAGTCCTACGATCACAATGCCTATGATCATCTTCTTCAACCGCTGTACTCTTCTCCGCCGATCATCCGGCGCTGTCTGTTGGAGTTCTCTTGCCATAAATATTTCTACGTCTCTCTTCCTATTTCGAAATCTTTCCTTCCATCAGACAAGACTTCTGTAACAGTATAGCATATTCCACTTTTTTGGGAAAGAGATTTATGTAAAACTTTAAAAGCCGCGGCGGATATTCCTATCCCCGCAGCTTTTACCTCTATATTTCGATATTCCGTAATGATATTCCCCTCTGTGAATGAGTATTTCCTGTATGCCCGGGTTTTCTACCCTATTTCCTGCATTTTTCGCTCCGGATAATGCCCCATAATGAAATGTTGGAAAAAGAGCGCCGGAAGGTGATGGCTCCGAAACCGATACCATATCTCCTCCGGTACATTATCGAACTGGCAGATCTGACCGTCACTTGCGAACTCCATCTCCAGCACCTGTCGTTGTGCATCGTACCCTGCGGATCTGATCATCGGATTAGCCAATATGTACCTTCTCATTGTCTTTTGTTCTCGCTTTCTGTTTCTGCTTTTGTCATCCCTGACAGAAATGTCCTTTACTATAATGCGTTCAGCTATATCTTTTCCCTGAAAGAGTTCCCCCTTTATACTTTCACGTTAAGATTTTGTCCCACCCACTATGACAATCGCAGATTATTTTATTTTTCCCTTCGTTTTACCCTTATGCAGGTCTTAGCATACTTTCTGAATACGTGTGCTGTATCCCACGCCCTCTATTACGGCCTGCAGATAACGTTTTTTCTACTGTCCGCAGCCCATACAATATTTAGTTTTGATCCAGTGTAGCAATATAAAAGTTTCGTTTATGGATAGTTAGTAGGTAAACTTAAATGCTCCCGTGTCGTTCACAACTTCTTCGTAGCCGTCCACGTCTGCATAATGCGTACAGATAACCCGGTAGGTTCTGTCCTTGATGGCGTCAGGATATTTTAAATCAGCTCCGAAGCTTGAACAATCATAGAATTCTGTACCATCGGAAGCAAGTACTGTTTTCCAACCATACCACATTTTTTGCTGCACCTTAATATCCTTTACTCCTATCACAGATGCTATACCCATACTGGCTGTAGTAAAGGACATGCATAATCCCTCATCCATTTTAAACGCCATAATGATTTCGCAATCAAGCAGCGTTGTTATAGGCTGCACATCCGAAATACCATATTCTGGATTCATATTTGCTACAGCTACCTTGATGATAGTATTCTCATTGCTATACGCTTCCTCTGCATGCGCTTCCTGTGCCGGCACACTAAAAGCAAAAATCAGTGCCAATACCAAAGCAACTATTTTTCCACTCTTTTGTTTTCTTTTTCTCACTCGTGTTTTCCTTTCCTTCATAAGATTTTTTGCTACACTTTTAGAGGCTCAAATTGTCCCTCTATATAGTACATGTGATTTCTTCTTCAAATCTTACAAAAAAATTTTCTTTTTTTGAAAAAAGTTTTTTTGAAAAAAAGTTGAAAAAAGTTTTAAAAAAGAGATTGAGCTTTTTCGCCCAACCTCTTATCACTGTTTTCAATAGTTATCCGCTACTGCCTCCTGGTATTTGACTGCAATTTCTTTCAGAAATTCCTTATCATTTATTCCTGCAACTGCATATTTTTCATTTCCATAATAAAAATAAACGATATAGCTTTGATTTCCATTATCCTCCTGCTTGCTGAAAACCTCCAGATCAATACCATCATTTTCAAGTTTCTCACAAAATACATACCCAGGATAGGTTTCTTTCACGCGTAAAATTTCTTGTGGATATATTTTAATTCTAAAATACAATATTTCGTTCTTTTCCCTAATAAAGAACTCATTTATTGTGTCTGATTCATCCGTCTCAATAGTTTCTATCCGGCTCATACTATACCCATCATTGAATGAACACATAATTTCATATGGTACATTAACATACTCTCTATATATTTCCGGAACATCCTCTATCCTATTGTACACCTTTTGTACATTTTTTTGGGGATTTTCTCCAGCCACTTCCGGTGAAGTTATCATCGTTGTTCCCTCTTCATTCTTATCCATCCACCAGAAGAATCCGCCATGCTTCTCTGCATTTACGGCCATCTGCCAGGAGCCTCCCAGCATGATAACAATCAATACAGCCGCTGCCACTACAACAGCCCTGTGCTTCTGAAAATAATGCAGGACCTTATGCTCTTTCTTTTTCTCCGGCTCATCGGCCTCTGCCAGAATTCTTTCCTCTTCCTCACGCTCTGCACAATATTTCCAAAAGTTATCCACCACTTCATCCGATGACAATCTGTCCTTCTCCTCTTCCGGGATCAGACTGTCCAGCAGTTTCAATAAATTCTGAACTTCATCTGCATCAAATTCTTCATCGGAAGCTTCCATTGTATACCAATCTAATCGTTTCTGAATCTCCTGAATCAGACTTTCATTGTCCTGTTTCTTCATTTCTGCTCTGTTCCCTTCTGTATCTCATCGTCCGGCTTCGATGCCTGATCTTTATCCCTCTCTATTATATGTGTCTCTTTTTTGTCATTTCTTACAGACATTTTTTGTTTTTTGTCGAATACCTTACCGTCATATATAATTTTTGTCACTTTTCCACGGAGCCTGTTGATTCGTACGCTCATGTTGTTCTCGGACGTATTCTCCAACTTTGCCATTTCCGGTATTTTATACCCTCGTACGAAATACCGTGAAAAACGTTTCTTATCTTCTTTGTCCAGATCATTCTCCAATACGATATCCAATTCTACTTTACCATATTGGTCCTTCGCCTCAATATGCTCATGCCCTTCTATAGGGATTTCACGTTGTAACTTTCTGGTCTTTTTATTAAAGTCCTGGATTTTGTATCTCGCCGTTTCAATCAGAAAACCTGTCTGATTGGGATGTTCCTTCAGCTGATCCCACTTTTTATAAGCAATATAAAGCGTCTCCTGTAATACATCCTGTGCCAGAGACTTATCCAGTATCCGGCATTTGATGAAATCATATAAGATCGCCTGATTCTCACGAATCAATCTGGTAAACTCCTGATGGTCGGCTTCCATCTCTTCTGTCTTTTTCTTATGCATTTGTCATCGCTCCATTATGAGGTTTTATCTTCTCAAAATTTCTCTTATATAATTTACCATTCATTCCTATACTAAATATAGACGTTTTTACGATTCGTTTAAAATTTCTATTTTGTATCTATATATTTAGCTTTTTATAAAATCACTGTCAATTATTTGTCGCCGACAAAATCCGCTAATATTTGTGCCGATTAAGTGTTGACAAACAAGGTCGCTTTTGTTAGAATAGACCACAGTGATTGCATAACAATCACGTGATGCTGCTGTGGCTCAGTCGGTAGAGCGTCGCATTGGTAGTGCGGAGGTCACGGGTCCGATTCCCGTCAGCAGCTCTTCTTTAAAAAGTATGATCTTAAAAGTTATAGGCTTTTAAGATCATTTTTTTATTTCTCTATTTAACATCTTCCAATAACTGATGAACGGAAATATCCAGCACTTCCGATATATCCAAAATCACTTCCAGTGAAAAAGGCTGGTCACAATTAGGTGCTTCGATTTTGGTAAGGTAACTAATGCTGATACAAACCATATCCGCCAATTGTTCCTGCGTAAGTCCTCTGAGCTTACGGTATTTTTTAATTGTCTGTCCTATGCTCTTATACTCTTTTGAATGTTTCTGATTCATTTTCACATCTCCTGTATCTACCCTTACAATTCTAATAGATAATGTGAAAACGGAATTTCAGTTATAATGAAAGTTTCAATGCATAAAAATATCGACTCCTTTCTCCGGATCACCGGATGAAAAGAGTCGATATGAATACTGTTTTATATTAATTGCGACGTAATATGAATTTTCCCACCAGATCATTCAATGAGAATGCCTGTGCGGATAATTCTTCACTGGTAGCCGAAGATTCTTCCGCCGATGCCGAATTCGACTGTACTACCTCGGATATCTGATTCACTCCAACTTCTGCCTGTTCCATAGCCTGCGCCTGTGCCTTGGATTCCTCGCTGAGACGTTTCGCATCTGCAGCAATCTCCTTAACTCCTGTAACGATCTGTTCCAATGAGTCGGCTGCCGCTTCCGCTGCCATATTGCCGTTCTCAATCTCCTGCAACGATCCCTCGATCAGGCTTCTGGTATCTACCGCCGACTGTGCACTCTGCTCGGCCAGTTTACGGATCTGTTCTGCCACTACTGCAAATCCTCTGCCTGCATCTCCGGCTCTGGCTGCCTCAATCGCTGCATTCAGAGACAACAGGTTCGTCTGACTCGCAATATCTTCAATGTCAGCAATAATATTCTGTATCTTTTTAGATGTTTCATTGATCCGATCCATTTCTTCCATCAATGACTTCATCTGTGTATGACCTTCGTCTGCCTGCTTTGCATAGTTCTCAGCCTTTTGTGTAGTCTTCTGAAGCTCACCGGCAGTACGTGTGACCGAATCTGTAATATTGGTGATCGTTGCTGTCAGTTCTTCCACGGAACCCGCCTGATCCGTAGCCCCCTCTGCAAGTGACTGTGCAGACTGTGCCAGATTCTCCGCTCCGGCAGATACCTGCTTGGCAGCCTCCTCTACCTGTTCCAGCGTACTGTTCATCTGTCGGTTCATCTTGCGCATTGCATTTTTCAGCGCTCCAAACTGACCAACATATTTTTCCTCAATCTTAGTTCCTATTGCATAATTGCCATCTGCCATCTGGCCCAGCAGTTCTCCTGCATCCGTAATGATCAGATTCAGATTGTCTGCCATTTCTTTCGCCACCCGGATCATGTATGCAATTTCATCCTCTGTATTGCATTCCGGGAATTCACTTACCAGGTCTCCCTGCGCGAACGACTGAAGCCGGTCTGCCAGTGCCACCATCGGTTTCTCAATATCACCCGCCATTTTTTTGCCCAGTATGACAGAACTCCAAAAAGAGGATATCACAATCACAAGGATCACGATCAACATGATAAATTCCATATGACGCAGATTCTTTTCTGCACGATCCCCTTTTTCAACACACACATTCATCAGATTCACAAATTGTGCGTAGGCATTCTCGTACTGTGTTGTCAAGTCTCCGGTATCCAGTTCCTGTGCTTTCAAATAACCATCTGCATCATCTGATATAGCCAGTTGCAGAACCTGCTCATCCAGTTCCCAATAACCATCCAGTGCTCGGAGCACTTCGTCATATGCCGTTCTGCCTTCATCAAACCGGAGCGTTCTGTCAAGCTCCTCCATGTATGTATTGAACGCTTCCTTTTTCTCAGTGTGTAGCTCTGTCTGCTTTTTAATTACCGCTTCCTCATCATAGCCGACTACCGCGCGCAATGCACTTCTGCTTTCAGAGAAAGCCGTCATAGCTTTTCCGATGTCTCCCTGTGTAAAGCCATATCTGTTCAATGCCTTTTCATACTGTGACGCTGCTATCAATAATGCCACAACACCAATCATTGCCGCAATCGCCCCGATTACAGCTACCTTAACAAATCCCTTCGTCAGGCGTTTTTTAATTCCCTGCTGCTTTTGTTTTTTCATTCAATCCTCCCCTTGTGCTGTAAAAATAAATAATGCCACAAGCCACTTTTATATACGTATTATAACACTTTATAATCAGCTCTTCAATGGTACGATAGTAGCCAAATCCAACTCTCTCCTAAGGAAAAAGAGGATTCCGAAAAATCCCCTTACTATGCTTTACATATATGCTGATTTTACAATACTGAAACTTGTCTTTGCAGTTTTTCTGTTTTATTATACTCGTAAATTAGTAACTTGTGAGTATAATCTTGTTCAGGAGGGTAAGTAAATGAGTCAGTTTTATTGCCGCGAGAATGATCTTATTCTATTCCATACTTCTTCATCATCGCTTCCAAAACTTCCGGATCAGTCAACTGCGTTACTTTATCTGCGTCTTCTCCGGCACTCATTTGTGATATTAAAGTCAGCAGATGTGTTCTTCCTGAACGTTCTCCTTCAATTCTACCTTCTTCTCTTCCCTGTTCTCTACCGTACTCATATTCTGCCTTGCGGAGTTTCTTCTCTTCTTTTTCTTTATCATATTCAAAAATGCTCACTTTTACTACCTCCGCGCGATTCTTTTTCAAAAATTCTGCCAGGATTCCTTCCCTGATGCATTCCGTAACTGCACGTTCTACCGCTTCATCCAACGGCATTTCCGCGACATACTTCCGGACTCTTGCGACATACCGGGCATACTCCTGCAGCACATGGCAGCTGTTCATCAGTTCTTCATTATGTCCGGCATTGATATTCAGCATCGTAACTTTTAATTCCAGATCAGGCTCGTCCACCGGGTTCTCATAGGCATCCGACAGCCTCAGTTCCATCCGGTCCGGTACCTTGTGATCCAGTCCGTTATAAAATACCATGAACTTCGGTGTGGGAATCTTCTGGATTCCGGACGAATACAATGACTTTCCATCCGCCAAGGCCTGATATTCGCTGGCTATGTAGAACAGATCCCGCAGCGGAATATTCGGGTTATAGGTTGACTGATGCTCGTACAAATACATTCCCATCTCCAGTACAAATGCCAGATCATTCTTCATACCCATATATACAGCATTCTCTAACGTCACAACATTCAGCGCGTCCGGATCCCGGTAATCCTTCCCCGTCACTGCATTGTACAGGGAAAGCAGATATTCCGGTTCCGAGAATAGCATTCGGAAAATCGTATCCTCCTGTTCTCATAGTACCTGAAAAAAAGGATAGACTTCTGCCTCCCCACCTGTCTCTCAACGCACTATGCTCTAAATGGTTAATTGGGTATAAAAGCATAGAATTCATTGAAATGATATAGATGTGTGGATCAGCTCTCGCTGCCGAAATCGTCAGAATGTATGCTTTGTGATTATATTACATAGATTTCCGGTTCCTGTCAATTAACAAAATAGCCAAATCCGCACTACCTGAATTTGGCTACTTTGAATAGGAGCATCGCAGGCACTAAATAATCCGACGGTGCCGCATATATCGCAGTTATTATTTTACACATGTGTTTGTCTCAAAAATATCTATCAGAGCTGAAAGCATTGCCCACTCAATTTATCCCATATTTCTGTTTCATTGTCTTTAAGATTTCCGGTTCTCCAAACAAGACAATCTTATCTCCATCACCGCCAGCAATCATACTATTTATCAGCTTTACCAGTTGGCTTTCACCTTCTGCCCTGCCTTCTTCTCTGACGTCGTCATCATGTAACAGTTCTTTCATGTACTCCGACCTCCATTCCTCATTCTTACGTGCTCTACGCACCGCTTCATCTATCCTCCGGCTCAGGTCTCCTCCGACCTTCCCGCTTCTGATATACTCATATAACTCCCACAGATTCTCCGGCACTTTCTTGGGATCTGCAGCACAGTTATAAAAAATCTTCTCCGTCCCATCCTTCAGGTACAGCTCTCTGTCTTCCTTACACAAGTTCTAGAACGAATACTTCGCATATCCCTTGCCAAACGGGTCAAAGCTTCTCCACCGGCTGATGGTTCAGATTCTGCATCTCTGCATCGTACATACGCTTTTTATCCCGCGTATACATATCCAGACGAACCGGCTTGCCACCCGAAGTATACCGGAACTCCCGCTGCGGCTGGACATCCTCCAACTCTCCTACCTTTTCCTCCAGCAGCCGTTCCAACACATCCCGGCAAAGCACTTTATCTCCCATCGCCTTACCAAACATAAAATCATCCGAAATCGTTAATTCTTCATATCGTTTTACCATTCGTATTCTCCTCTCACACATCTACAGGAGAATAAACAACGGCAATACGCAGAACAAACACTGTCCTTCATCATCTCCTGCTCTATTGTATTTAATGGGGTAAATAAGCAGGAATTCCTCTGAAGTCACAGATATCAACTTATGCTGATTAAGAAATTTAAAATAGAAAAAATCTGCTTACAAGCAAAGAATAGCAGACACCTTTATAATTGTCAATGTGGCAAAATAGCAAAATCTGTACCTTATGAATTTGGATAATATGCCATATTTTATTCTATTGAATTCCTCAGTACATACTTCCTACGAAAAATTGTTTTTTCAATGTATATTTTTAATAAAACAACTTGCCTTCTCTATAGTAAAGCAATTGGTTCTTGACAAAGTACAAGTCAATACACTGATCTAACGTTTAATCCTCTTCCAATATCCCCATATATCTTACTCCTTCATCTAGCTTGTCCATCAACATACTAGCAAAAACAAGTCTTTTCTTACACTCTTCTCTATCTAACCTAATATTTTCATGTGCCTTCGGATTTCTTAATGCAGAAATAGCCCCTACAAACATCTGCATATATCCTTTCTGTATATTTTTTCCAATATCCGTAGTATTGTCCGCAAGTCGAATCATCGGCTTATTAGCTGAAAATACTGTATTCATAGCCTCAACGCCATCAGGTATTCTATCACTTTCAGGATTTATAATTGTATATAATTTTTTAACTCTGGAATTTATTTCTATAAAAGCATCTTCAGATGCATTAGCATAATGCCCATCCTCAAACAGTTTTCTTGATGTCTGCTCAACCGTTGGGTGAATCATATTCCAAAAATCATTGTTATCTGCTGTATTTTCTAAAAACCTTAACCAAGAAATCACTTCACCAAATATAACCGGATTAATTCTTCCCTGAGCTAAAAATAAAGTATCCTTTAGCCTAAAAAGTTCACTACTTATCAATGGAAAAGTTTTTTGTGTATCTTGACAAATAAAAAATAAATCATTTTTCACACCAACAATATCGTTTTGCGAAGCAGCTACATTTCCATTCCTAGTAAACCATAGCTGTGAAATATCAACCATCCATCGATATACACGATTTATTCTTTCTATATCCACCTTATCTCCCCCCAATGAATTTTAATTATGCATACGGTACAAATTCACGTTGTTTTTGTACCGACATCGACTTGGAAATTTCTTCTAAGTTATCTTTTTCGCCCTGAGAAATCCATTTCTTTTGCGTTGCATCCAATTTGTTTCTTATTTTTCCAAATGTACTACTAATATCTCCGTCTGTGGCAAACATCAATTTATCAAATATTTCATATAAATTATTTTCTGCAACTCTTTTATATCCAATCTCTGTTATCGACTTTTGAGTACTCCATTTCGATGCACGAATAACTTGAGGTAATCTAACATAATATTTATCATCCGTATATATTGCCTTTTCAATACGTAATCCACTTTTCTCCATCGCACTTTTCATCCGATTACATATAGCTTCAAAATTTGAATTACTTTTTTCAAATTTTGCTCCAACTAAGTCATGTTTACTATAACTATATTTTTTATTTGTCAAGCAATAACACCCTATGTTTTTCATAAAATCCTTAGTACTAACCAGCAGGTAAACTGGTAATCGATAGTCCTCATTTTGGAGTTGAAAACGTATAAAGGGGCCATTCATTCCTACTATTTGAATATTATCATCTCGTATTTTCATATTAAATTGTTTTAGATGTGCTCTTACATACTCCGTCTGATAACAATATTCTAAGGTCTCTCTATCTAAAAAACCTCCATTCTCTAATACGTGTTTCCACACATTTAGATGCTCCGTTTCCAACCAGTCAGCTAAATTTTTCCTACAAATAAGAGGTTTCATTTTATTTGTCTCATAAAATTGAAGAGCTTCCTTTTTGTACTTTTCAAATAATTTCTTATATGCTATATACTGTTCCCTTATGTCTTCAATCTTTCCACCTTTTTTAACATAATTTGTCTTTAAGGAGTTCAGATTATACAGAACCATTTTTATATTATTGTATAACACTGCTGGTAATAAAATACGAAAATCCGAAAACCACTTTTCAGCATTCTTTATATAATCAACATTGTCCAGTTCTATCTCCGAAAATTGAATTCGTCTCTTGTTCTCATTCTGCAAAGATAATTGTTCTCGCATTGTTTTTCTTATAACACTGATATTTTCAATATCCGGAAATTTCTTTATGCATTCTGATCCTACATGCAACTCATTATTATTTTTTCTATTTTTTATATAGAAAATACGTTTATTCTTCCTTCCACATAATTGACAGTGCACTTCTTCTGTTGTTTCATCATTGCATCCAATTGCATACCATTCATCCTTAATTTCTTGAAATAATAAATTCTTATTACCTAAAATTGTAGCCCTTGCCTTTGTATTAAACAATTCATTTTTTTGAAGGTCAATCTCGCTTAATACTTTATACGGCATTACACAGTCATACATATTCCCATATGTTTCTATATTTTTCACTGCTTCACTATTTTTTAATAATATCATTTCATCTTGTTTTAATAATAATTTCCCCATAAAGTCCCCCATTTTTTCGAATGTATGTTCTTTTAATTATATATTACTTCTTTTCTCCTCGTCTTTCAAGTTATTTTTTATGTAGATAAGCAACTAATCCTATGAGTGACTATTAGTAATTGATTTTTCTCCATGATCTGTTATGTACCCATATCGACTGCCAACGATTAGTACCATTATATCAGCTCTTTGTTCTACGACTCGAAGACAGTTATTTATAGTATCTTTATCCGGATCTATTGGAAAAGAATCGTATTCAGATAATATGGCTTCATATCCTAAATCCGCTTCAATAAATTCTCTAATATCTCGCCTAATCTGTTTTAAATCATAACATAGTCTCTATTAAAGCACCTACTTTTGACACTACGTTTTCTTTTGTTGTACTATAATTAGATGTTATATCTCCATGAACAACTGCAAATTGCACTTCTTCCCAAGAAAAAAACTCTTTCAATATTCCACCTATAGCATTTTCATCACTAGGCCCCTCAACAATAACCGTAACTACCTTTTTTTCATTCACTTCGCAGTCTCCTTCCTGCTTTTCTAAATGCTCTCGCAATTTTCAAGCTGTCAGTTTCTTCATATATTTTTTCTTCCTGTCCACCAAGAGTAATACTTCTAATATACATACTTCGGAGATTATTAGATCCTTTCACATTTTTCATGTGAATATATCTATTATTTGGATTGGCAGTAGAAAACATGATACTATCTTTATCCAACATCTCTAATGCACGTAGATTGTGAGATGTAAAAATCAATTGTCCTTTTGCACTCTTATTGAAAATATCTAATAATTCTCCTAACATATACTCAAAAATTCCAGCATCTAATTCATCAATAACTAAGCAGATAGAAGAATTTCCAAATGCTTGAATTAGAACATTTAAAATAGATACTATCTTAATAATACCTTCAGATTCCATACGAATCGGAATCGTTCTTTTTCCTTCTCTATTCGACATAAGCTCAACTTTCCAGCCTTCTTCACCAGAATCCATTGCTTGCTTTCCATAATCTTTTATTTCAATATTCATTCCCGGAATAATTGTATATAAAACAGTATTGATTTGATCTACAATCTCATTAAGAATATCTTTCTTTTTAATATTCTTCTTTATTCGGAGAACTGCTTACTATGTTTTTATAAAATAGCAAGTCCGATTCACGTATATTAAGATAACTGCTTACCACCGAATATTCCGGTTGCTCTAATATATCCAGTCGTCTGCGCAACTGTGGAACATCTTCTAATGCCTTTATTGCCTGACTTATGCACTCTTTTTTACGGCGGTTTTCATATGCATTATATATCCAATAGATTCTTTTCTCGAAAAAAGTCAGCTCTTTCATTACGTCCATTGGAATATACTCCAAGGTTTCAAACTGATCACACATGTAACGACAAATTTCATACATGTATTCGCCCTTTTCCAGAGACCATAAAAACTTACGTTTCTCGCCTTCATATACCATCTTCTCTGTAGATTTTTCTACTTGTTCCAATAGTTTTTCTATATCTTCTTTCTTGTATAAGCACTTGCTCTATCACGAGTAACGACTTTTACTTGTTTATTATTTTTGAGCCATTCCCTTAAGGTTTCTCCATCCCGACCATCTAATAAGGTAATAGGTTCATGTGTCTTCTCATTTACAATGATTGTTCCATATGTATTTCCCTTTTTATAGGCAAAATCGTCAACGCCAATCACATCTCCAGTTTCCGGATTCGGTAATAGTTCATACCTTTTCAAAAGAAGTCGAATAACCGTATCACCACTAGTCTTAATTCCAAGTGTTTTACATATGCGAGCACATCCTTCACAACTTGTTTCCAATGCCAATATACATACAAAAACTGCACAACGTTCTGTCATCCTGCTATATGCATTCAGAAAACCATCAAAAGTCTCTGATATGGATGTTGTATTACATTCTTTATTCATACAATTATACTCATGAGCGGTTGTCTCCAACTGAACGTTCTTTCCAAGGATCGGCAAGTCTTGTACCTTACGCATATATGTACCATGATAATTCTTTGTTGTTTGTCCACACTTAGGACAGGTGCAACATGCTGTAATAGATTTCATTCGTATCAAAATTTTATCTTTATCTTGGATAACATTTGATATTTCAAACTTTCTTCTGGGTAAAATGCATTTAAAAATGAGGTATCTACTGTCGCCATCCGTATGTCTCCGTTATTGCACTTGATGCCTTGATTATACTATAGTTTTCGTATAATCCCAAGAGCTAAAACGGATAATTGAGGAAGAACCCTTACGGCAAGAATATTCAAGTGCACCGTTTTTGGCATCGTTGACGGGGTAATATGGCTCATCGCCGGGCTTCCACTCGGAGGAATACTCACAGCTGATAATCGTTTTGGGCAGGTCGTTGCCGTTCTCGTCCTTGCCGAACTCGAACCATTTATGCTCGATGATGCGGGTTCACGGGGTCTCACGGTCGGTGTAGTTGACGGCGGCGTTGCCCTGAAAGCTAGGCTTTTCGAGCAACTCATTCTCAAACCGGACGGAGCGATACTCCAGCGTGCCGAGTTTGTAGGCAAAGTAGGCATCAATGGGGCCGGTGTAAACAACCTTATCAGCCAGTGCGTCCAGCGCGTCCTTGTTCTCGAGGTAATCGGTGTTCAGCCGCACATCGATGCCGTCGAGAAGGTTGGTCCACCATCCTCCCATTTATCATTATTTCAAATTCACCAAATATCACAGATCACGAATCGCATTCGTAATTTCTGATATTGGGTGGATTATGGTATATTAGGCGATACCGTGTGATAGCATCGCCCGTGTAAAAGCTTCCTGCACTGTAAAAATTCAAAAGGTTTATGGTTTTATGTGACTTCCGGAGATATATTGGCAGTCAAAAATGACAGGTTGGAGCGGTTACATTCATGCGTCACGAGAATGTAATCCTCTCAGTGCGGCTTTGAATATATTCTCCCTACAACTTCTATAAGGCAGTCCTTGCAGCAACAGCTGTTCAACTTTAATATTCTTCAGATCCGTCTTCTCAACTTCATATGGATTTTCTGAAAGAATAACCATATCTGCAAATTTTCCAACTTCTAAGCTTCCTCTCTTATCTTCGTCAAAGCTTGCATAGTACCCATTATATGTACACATCCGAAGTGCATCCTGTACACTTATGGCCTCGCCATGTACCGGATGATTGACAGCCTTATCGATCCAGGCTATAGGATTCGGTGTAGTACATGGCGCATCAGAACCATCTGAAATTATTATTCCATTTCTCACAAAAGTTCCTAACGGATTTAGCTTTTCGGCCCTCTCTTTTCCCAGGATCGCCTCCAGATACTCATCTGGCTCCTGCTTCCAGTTTATAAACGCACTTTGAACCGGCATTTGAATATGATAATCTCTGCAGATTTTGACACCTTCCTCTGTTGGAAGGCAATCATGAATAATACCATGGCGATGGTTTTCTCTTGGATAGTCATCTAACGCAGCTTTTATTGCTCTACAGGCTTGATCAAATGCCTTTGCTACATCCTCTGCATTCTTTACCAATACCTTCCTATCTTCTGGATAGGGCATATCACCTGTATGCTTAAGTCCATCATAAAATTCATATCCGTCCTTCTCAATATAGCGGAAAGCCAAGTACGAACTCATGCAAAAATTCTTATCAACCATTTTCTTTTCCTCCTTAGAAACTCACTTCCGTAATAAACTAATTATCATAGACTACTATCGTTCCTCTATTACCTCTAGAACTCTATCTGCAATAATTTCAGGCCCCGGCTCTTTGCAGTAACCAATTTCATCAACGAAGTTTTGTCTTTGTTCTTCATATTTGTCTTCATCAAAATTCCTAATGCAAGATATAAATTGCTCCATATTTTCACAGAGTGGTGAAGGAAGATTTCTTATATCAAAATACAACCCACGCTCATTGGATGTATAGTGTTCCAATCATCGCATTCTTTACTGTATAATTTTGTACATGCTGAAACATTAAACTGGTCATTCGTCTTGCAATTTTTATTTCCAGACATTCTGTTTATTAAAGATTGAATTTCTTTTTTTCCTATATATAATTTCTCCCCTCCAACTTCCGCCTGTGTATGCCCATTATATACAAAACTACTTGCCACTATATCTGCGTTATTATCCACGGCACATTGCATCATCTGAGTAATCATATCTTTTTCAATATAATCATCTGAATCCACAAAAACTACATAGTTACCATTAGCCCGTTTCATACCGTAGTTACGTGTTAACCCAAGGCCCTCATTTTCTTTTTTAAAATACTTGATTATATTTGGATGTTCTGACTTATATTTCACAAACTTATCAGTGTCTGAGGCTCCACCAGCAATAACCAACTTCTTATCTGTCTTTAACTCTTCATAGGCTTTAACCAAATATCTCAAGCCCTTTTCTGGAACAATACGGCCCAGAAATAAGATGTACCCATCCTTCTCAAGCCCCCATCTATCTTTTATTTCTTTAGCTTCTACTACCTCTGGTTTGTTCACGCCATTCGGAATGAGAACTGTCTCTCTTCCGTATTCCCTCAGAAAATAGTCCTGCATTCCTTTACTCAATACGATAATCTCATCTGCTTGCTTCACAGCTTGCTTCTCGCCATAATGGATGAATTTGCTGCCAAAACCACCTTTCCACTTTTCTCTTTGCCAATCAAGACCATGAACTGTGGCCACACATCTCTTTCCAAACAGCTTCGGAATCCACATGAAAGCACATGGTCCTTCAGCATGGAAGTGGACAACATCGTACTTTCCAAATGCAGCTCTAAGCGCACCAAAAAAGCTGGAGGATACCGCTGCCAGACCTTTTCGATCAATTGTTGGTACCGACTTTAGCTTCACAGATTTATATTCAGTTAATTTCTGGGAATCAAATTCCTTGCCGCTAACATGATGACCACCGCGATTATATAAAGTTACATCATGTCCTTTAGCAGCCATTCTGGTACTAAGCTCTTCTACTACGATCTCTATACCGCCCTCATGGGATGGCACACGCTTCTGCCCAAGCATAGCGATCTTAAGCTTTTCTCCCATTAGTCCTTCACTCCTCTTCCCATATTCGAAAGCTTTATAACCGTCACCTCATACAAAACATCTACTTTTATTTCATATCGTCCGATTTAACATTTTCACCCGTTTTTCCGAGGGGCTGGGGCCTCGTTTCCAGCGCGGGATTGTGCGTATCCAGTTTGTGCCCGGGGGATTCGTTTATGACCTAACATCGCAATTCGCAACTTTTTACTTGCTACTACTCCTTCTGTTTCGCACACCGTCACCAGCGTTCGTCCTTTAATTTCCTCTCTTACTGTAGCTCCTACGCTTATCCGTTTCCCTTACACTGCTCCGTCCTTCTTCAGCACTGCTCCTACGGTCTTCCACAGTATCTTCAGATCCTTTCCGAAGTTCCAGTTCTCGATATATTCCCGGTCCAGCTTCACGACTTCGTCGAAATCCGTGATGCTGCTCCGCCCGCTGATCTGCCACATTCCGGTGATTCCCGGTTTCATGGCGAGTCTGGTACAGTGTCTGAGCTCGTACTGTTCTACCTCGGAGACGAGGGGAGGTCTGGTGCCTACGAGGGAGATATCTCCTTTGAGTACATTGAAGAACTGCGGGAATTCATCAATGCTAAAATCTCGGATGAAGTTACCGATCCCCTTTTTATAGGTACCGTCCGGCAGGATCCTGCTGCCGATGATACGGGGATCGTTATCCATCTTGAACATCTTGCCATCAGACATTTTATTCTGTTTCATGAGCTCTGCCTTGCGTTCCTCCGCATCCATATACATGCTGCGGAATTTATAGAGGCGGAACTGTTTGCCATTCTTGCCGACCCTGATCTGGGAGAAAAATATCGGTCCCGGAGACTGGATATAGATTGCCGGTGCCAGGAATATACACAGGATACCGGTCAGGATACATCCGATCAGACCTCCTGTGACATCCAGACATCGCTTCATGAACAATTGTCTGGGAGAAGCATAATTCATCGTAGCAGTTATTACCGGCATGTCTCCCAGCTTTTCCATGATGATCTTCCGTCCGGATTCTGTCAGTGCATCGGGGACCCGCACGTGCGTTACCGTACCCATTTCCAGGAATTGTCTGACCAACGGTTCAGCGGATGCATCTCCCGGTTCCAGGTCTATATAGATCTCGTCCACCCAGCCGGTACGGGTATATTCAATGATACTATCAGCGTTCGCTATCACCGTATAGTTTCCGATCTGCTGTCCCATCATATCCGCATCTACGACTGTGATGCCCAGGATCTGGTAAGAAGCATAGGTCTCTCCCTGCAGCTGCTCTGTCAGAATAGGCAGACGGTCTGCTTTGGTCACAATGATCAGAGAACGTTTTGGTGCATACCTGTTATGATGCTTCAGGTATGTCTTCCAGAGGATCCTTCCTACATAGCTCAGGATCCAGTAGAATACCATCGTCAGATATAGTACAGTACGCGAGAACTGCTCAGTGCTCTGCACGGTGACCAGATAGATGGCAAACAGTGCGAATACCTCCAGCACCTGCTTGGATGTCTGGATGGCCTCGATCCAGAAGCCACGCTTCATGACATTATGTAAATTTTCAAAAATGATACCAATGACGATATCTATCAGCAATAGTACGATTGCCATACCGGCATACAGCTGATCCGCATACATATTACCGATCCCATGACGGATGCAATATGCAACATAAAAGGAGAGCTGGAGAACGATGATATCCAGTATCAGAAAGTCTGCATGTTTCAGCCAGCCACTGTACTTTTTTTTATACATAATTCTCCCTCCCTCCTGTTTGCACCTTCGCTTACTCTTCCGTTCCGTAGTTACCGTAATATTTGCCATAGTACTTCCCGTAGTACTTGCCATAATATTTGCCGTAGTATCCCTTGCCGCTCATCTCTACCTTATTCAGTACGCAGCCGAGGATCTTGCATCCGGTCATTGCCAGCTGATCCTTGACCCTCTTGGCGAAGCGGTAGCTGATCTCACCACAGGCGAGGATGATCACCGCGCCGTCACAGAACTTGGACACGACTGCAGTGTCGATGACGCTTCCGAGCGGCGGTGTATCGATAATGACCATGTCATACTTCATACGGCATGCCTCTACCATCTTCTGAAACCGGGTGTTGCCCAGCAGCTCACTGGGGTTGGGCGGTACCGGTCCGGCGAAGAGGAGATGGAAGTTCGGAATATCCGTCTCACAGATTGCCGTATCGAGATCTACTTTGCCGACTAAGTAATTGGTCAGTCCAAAGCGAACTTTACCTTTTTTATGTCTGCCCCTCATGACACTCTTACGCAGATCGGCGTCAATGAGGATTGTTTTCTTTCCATTCTGTGCAAAGGATTTGGCAAGCTCATAGGACACGCTGCTCTTGCCTTCGTTCGGTGTACAGCTGGTCACACAGATGACCCTGATATTTTCTCCGGAGAATTCGATGTTCGTTCGGAGCGTTTTAAATGCTTCTTTGGTACGGAAATCCTGTTTTTCCATTTTTAATTCAATGCTCTGCATCTTCCTGCTCCTTTTCTATATCTACGACTTCGATGGTCTCGTCCGCTTCCATCCGGGGCTCATAGTTTTCCTCTTCCTCCTTTGATCTCCGGGATTTCTTTTTCTTCTCCACGGTATCAAAATTAGGGATCAGTCCCAGGGTAGACAACTCCAGATATTTCTCAATGTCCTCGGAAGACTTGATCGTATCATCCAGCAGATACTGCATTATGATAATACCGGCTGACAGGATCACGCCGATCAAGGCTGCGATCACAGTCCACTTCGGGATTGAAGGCTCACAGGGTTTTTCCGGCAGGTTTGCCTCATCCGCTACATTTACAGCCTCCACATCCGTCACATCCTTGATATGTACCGCTGCAACATCACGGATGCTATTGGCTATGATCTGTGCATTGGCAGGATTCGGATCCTTTACCGTGATGCTGATGATACGGGTGTTAGAAGTATTTTCTACGGACACTCTCTTTTTCAGACTCTCGTAGCTTTCATCCAGCTGATACTGTGCGATCACCTTTTCCAGTACAGTACGTCCCAGGATCAGTTCCTCATAGTCCTTGGTCAGCTGGCTGGCCAGCTGCGCATCGCTGTAGGTCATGCTGTTCTCATTCCCTTTGCTGGTAGAGATATAGATGCTGGTGGTGGATTCATACTGCGGTGTGATCAGAAAAAAGCTCACCGCGAATCCTATGGCACCTGCCACGATGGCTGCGAGAATAATGATCCAGGCTTTGTGCAGGAGCAGACCGAACAGATCCTGTAAATCGATTTCAATTTCATCTTCCTGATAAGAAGTCTGCATGGTATTTTTCCTCTCGTTATACATAAATGAGTTCATTAGTTGTGTGCCAGGAACCTCCGGGCATTGCCACCCGTAAGTTCCGCGGCATAGATATCTCCATATTTTCTGCGGAGTAGCTCCGCACATTTCTCTATATAAGGAGCTCTGCCCTCCGGTCTGTGTGCATCTGTGGATACGAAATCCACCAGACCGTTTTTCAGCAGGCTCTTCACATTCTGTTTTGTAGTAAAACCGTTATCTCCGGTCACGGAAGCACAGTTCACCTGGATCAGTGCCCCGATCTCCCTCATCCACTGGATGGCGGCGAATTTCCGCTCCATCAGATTCCGGTATCTCTCCACATGGGCGATCACCGGCTGATAACCGAATCCCATGATCTCTCTGACTGCATTGCGGATGTATTTTTCCTCCGCATAGGGTTCGAATTCTACCAATACACAATGGGAATCTCCCAAGGTGATGATCTTCCCCTCTTCCATCCATTCTGACATTTCTTCTATGTAGTAATACTCTGTGCCTTTTTTTAAGGTGATCTGAATTCCTTCTGCCTCGGCCGCCTTCTGTACCAGGCGGATCCGTTCCTCCACCTTTGCAAGCGTCGGATGTCCCTTCCCCGGCATACAATGGGGAGTGGTATAGATCGTGCCGATGCCTTCTTCTACGGCTACCCGCAGCATGGCAAGTGTCATTTCCATGTTTTTCGAACCATCATCCAGACCCGGCAGTATGTGGGAATGCATATCAATATATTCCATGCGATATTTCTCCTTTTTTTGATCCCGGCATGGCGCCGGAGCGCCACACCGGTCTCATAGAAACCACTCTACCTTTTTACTTCAATTTCATTCTTATTTCATTTATGACCAATACTTCATAAGGCCTTATGAAATTAAGTTCGTAAGAATATCTTAGAACTCGCCGGTCTTGGGAGCCTTCACTGCGGTTGCTGCAACATCAGCTGCATCAACTACCATGAATGCAACGGGAGAGAAGCTGGTGAAAGTACCGGTTACGGTGAGGTCATCACCGAGAACGCCGGAACCAACTACTTCCCAGGTGTAAGGTGCGTTGGGCTGTCTGTGAAGAACATATACCATATCACCCTTCTTAGCGCCGGGAACCTTGAAAGGAACCTGTACGCCGCCTGCAGGGATCTCTCCGCTGTAGGATACATCAACTGCTGCTACCAGTTTAGCGCTGGTAGGAACGTTTAAGTCTTTCAGCACGGATTCTGTAGAGGTTACGGATACAACCTGCTTAGCAAGCTGCTCAGAAGGAACTACTACAGAAGCTGCTGCTACGGAAGTCTTAACTTCCTTTGCTGCTGCTACGACATCAACACCGGCAGCGGTCTTTACAACAGGATCAGCCTCAGGGCTGTTTGCTGCGAAGGTAGGAACTGCCATAGCTACGGTCATAACTGCAACTAATAACAAAGCATATACTTTTTTCATTGGACATTTATCTCCTTTCGTAGAGTATAGAATGGTTTCTATATATAAACGGCTGTTTCCAACCGGTTATACCGTGATTAATATTAGTTTACTTCCTCATAGAACACATCGAGGATCAGTTGATACAGAGCATCATCATCCACGTTGAACTCCGCATATTCCTCTCCCTTGGTGACTTCACCGGCGATAGTGCAGATATTGTCGGTATCAAAGGAGCTGTTCATATATTCCGTGCACAGATATACTGCCTGATCCAGGCCGATACTGGTCACCATCTGCTTCTCCGCGGTCTGGTACAGCTTCACGGGAAGGGTCATATCTTCCTTCATGCCCTGCTTTAATTGGTTGACGAAAGCAACCGCATAAGCTTTCTGTCTGGCAATACGCTTATTATTGGAAGCAATATCTGTAGACTTAAAGTCACGGTCATGAACAAAATGGTATGCCAGATTGCCCTTTAGGGTGATGGTCTCTCCCGCAGTGAACAGTGTCGGCTGCATCACTGCCAGATCCTCCGGCACGGTCACGGTCACGCCGCCTACCGCATCATTCAGATCTGCGATGCTGTTCATGGACAGTGCACAGTAACCATGGATTGGCAATCCGTAGAACAGTTCGGATACCGTCTGCTCCATGAGCTGGCAGCTCCAGTCCCTGCCGTTGCCGTAAGCATACTGCAGAGCCAGCTGTTCGGTCCGATCCTCCACATAACTTCCGTCGGTAGCATATACATGTACCGGCACCATGGAATCTCTGGAGATATTGATGAGTTGAATGGTCTTCGCTTCATCATCCAGCACTGCCAGGATCACGCAGTCCGCCTGTCCTGCCTTACCGGGTGTCTTCTCCTTCGCGATGCCGTCACGGCTATCGATTCCCAGACAGAGGATATTCATAAGATTATCTTTATATTGGTAAGTCTTACCGTTGTAACGGATCTGACCTTCCTGCAATTCATAGGATTCTTCCGCTTCCTGTGCTTCGGAGGCTTCGGAATTTTTCTCATTTGCCTCTTCCTGCATCGCCTGTGCTGCATCAGTGCTGTTGCCCTGTGCATGATGAAGCAGGCTTGCACGGCCGGTGGTTCTCCACACGTTGATGAGGATCACCGCGATCACTGTAAGGATTGCAAGCAGTGCCAGCAATATTCCCAGTGCGCATAATATCTTCGTCCGGACACGCTTTTTGTGCCGGATGACATGCTGCTTATTGTATTCTGCCGCTTTCCGGCCTGTCAGTTGGGATTCGTCACGTTCATCTTCAAGCGGAATATCTATGAGGCTGTCTCTGCTTTCTTCCTTCTTCATAGTCTGTCTCCCACGCATAAAATACTTTGTTGGTCTATTCTGTTGCAACTGCCGCCCGGGCAGTCTCCGTACCCGGTTCTCTGTCGGTCAGCACGGCCTGCACCAGGAGTCGGTTATTCGGCTGGCTGCCGATACAGGTCACTAATGTAATGATCTGATCGTCCGTTGTCACAGTGATGTCCTTGTCAATATTTGCACTCATATCGCGGGTGCTGAATATGGAATCCAGGTATTTCTGATAGACCTCCGGATCCGTAAAGTCAAAGCTGTACAGCAGGTGTCTGTCATCGTAGATATGGGCTGCAAAAATGGTGTAATGCAGTACTTCTCCGGGCAGATAGATCACCACTTCTCTATTCGCATCAAAAAAGTCCGGATCTTCGAATTTATGTAACTGTGCGAACATGGAACCGTTTTTCATGTTGTGTCCATAGATCACGGTATTATTGTCTGTGAAGTCCTTACTGTTCATATTCTCGGTGTAGATGCAGCCGGGATATCCATAGGAACCGTCAATATTATGCATGAGATAATAAGAATTGTCGGATGCATGCTGCAGGATCGGATAATCAATATCCGTACCGGGTACGGTGATCCAGGCATAGACATCCGGGTTCACCTCCTGAAGCTCTTCGAATTTCACAGGGATGACTTCCTTCTGCTCCTCTGCTGCGGTCTCGGTCTCTGCTGTTTCCGTTGTCTTCATGCCTGCCAGCATTTCGTTGATCTCATCCTCGGTCATGGCACTTTTTGCTTCCTCAGTTCCCTGCACAGCGCTATCCGTTGTGCTCTCAGTTTCGGCAGCCACATTGTCCGTCGGACGATTATAGATGATATGAGAGATTCCGCTCGCTAAAAAATAAGCCATGGTCAGACCGGCCACGCCCACGATTACGGAAATGATTTTTTTATTCATTAGTATTTCCTCTTTCCAGACTTTTTCCGGGCTATTGTAAGAATTCCCTCTGTCACTACGTTTTTAACGTAATTTTAATTTCTGTTTTAAACATATGTTCAATAGTCATCCGAGATTCCCGTTTTGTAAACGAGTTTCACATTTTGAAAGC
>OLGL01000940.1_pt1 | contig 32575 bp, 18 predicted proteins | sample 1605041 | NCBI WGS metagenome assembly OLGL01 (sample SAMEA3888905, study PRJEB22519) | human gut metagenome | biome: human gut; feature: human-associated habitat; material: faeces | place: Denmark | collected 2010 | reverse complement strand
TAGTAACACATTTATTAGTTTGTAAATGTGTCTACCTATATCAGGATAAGACAGTGACGGCCGTTACGCACTGAAGTAAGCAAAACAATGTACCGGAGTAAGCAAAGCAATGAAGTAAAAAGATGAAACCAAGCCTTCACTTAATCGAATTTTTCCATTATCTTTGTACCCGAATAGCAAGTAGAGCCGTGGGGCATCGTCCTCCTTCTTATTTTATTCTCCATTTTGAAGTATCACCGAAAAAGAACTGAAATATGAAAGGAATTATTCTTGCAGGTGGCAGTGCCACTCGTCTCTATCCGTTGTCCAAGGCTATCTCCAAGCAGATAATGCCCGTCTACGACAAGCCGATGATATACTACCCGCTCTCTACACTGATGTTGGCGGGAATTCGCGAAGTGCTTATTATCTCTACTCCACGTGACTTACCCATGTTCCGCGAGCTGCTGGGAACCGGCGAAGAACTCGGTATGTCCTTTTCCTATAAGATACAAGAGAATCCCAACGGACTGGCACAAGCCTTTGTGCTGGGTGCAGAGTTCTTGGACGGCGGACCGGGCTGCCTTATTTTGGGCGACAACATGTTCTACGGTCAAGGCTTCTCCGCCATGCTGAAGCGTGCCGCTTCCATAGACAAGGGTGCCTGCATCTTTGGTTATTACGTCAAGGACCCCCGTGCCTACGGTGTAGTGGAGTTTGATGCCAACGGCAAAGCCGTCTCGCTGGAAGAAAAGCCTGCCAATCCTAAAAGCAACTATGCCGTCCCCGGACTGTACTTCTACGACTCCACCGTGACAGAGAAAGCCGCCTCCTTGAAGCCCTCTGCTCGCGGCGAATACGAAATTACCGACCTCAACCGTCTCTATCTGGACGAGGGCACGCTGAAAGTGGAGCTCTTCGGCCGTGGCTTTGCCTGGCTCGACACCGGCAATTGCGACAGCCTGCTGGAAGCCAGCAATTTTGTCGCCACCATCCAGAACCGTCAAGGCTTCCGCGTGAGCTGTATCGAAGAGATTGCCTGGCGCAAGGGCTGGATAGATGTAGACCAGCTGTATCGCTTGGGTGAACAGCTTGGCAAGACCGAATATGGCAAATACCTGATGGAACTGGCTGAATCGAAGCGATGAACTCTTTGTTCCCCAAAAAGAGAAGGAGAATAGTTCTCCTATAAAGGCCCGCTGACTTTAATTTTTAATTTATAATTTTTAATTCTCATGAAGACTTATCTCGTAACCGGTGCCGCCGGTTTTATCGGCGCCAACTATATTAAATATATCCTGGCAAAACATAATGATATTAAAGTGGTGATACTGGATGCCTTGACCTACGCAGGCAATCTGGGCACCATTGCCAATGACATTGACGATGAACGTTGCTTTTTTGTAAAAGGTGACATCTGCGACCGCGTGCTTGCCGACGAACTGTTTGCCAAGTATAAATTCGATTACGTAGTGAATTTTGCTGCCGAGAGCCACGTAGACCGTAGCATAGAGAATCCCCAGCTTTTCCTGATGACCAACATCCTGGGTACACAAAACCTGCTCGACGCCGCCCGCCGTGCCTGGGTCACGGGCAAGGACGAGTCCGGTTATCCCACTTGGCGCAAAGGCGTTCGTTACCATCAAGTGTCTACCGACGAAGTTTACGGCTCACTTGGTGCCGAAGGCTACTTCACAGAGCAAACCCCGCTCTGCCCGCACAGCCCTTACAGCGCCAGCAAGACGAGTGCCGATATGGTAGTGATGGCCTATCACGACACCTATAAGATGCCCGTCACTATCACCCGCTGTTCCAACAACTACGGTCCTTATCACTTCCCCGAAAAGCTGATTCCGCTTATCATCAAGAATATTCTCGAAGGCAAGAACCTCCCCGTCTATGGCGACGGCAGTAACGTGCGTGACTGGCTCTACGTGGAAGACCACTGCAAAGCTATCGACCTGGTTGTCCGCGAGGGTGTGGAAGGCGAAGTCTACAACGTAGGCGGTCACAACGAAAAGACCAATCTTGAAATCGTGAAGCTGACTATTGCCACCGTCCGCCGCTTGATGGAGGAAGAACCCCGTTACCGTGCAGTGCTGAAGAAACAAGTAAAAGCCGCCGACGGCACGATTGACATCAGCTGGATAAACGAAGACCTTATCACCTTCGTCAAAGACCGCCTAGGTCACGACCAGCGTTATGCCATCGACCCCACAAAGATTACCAATGCCCTGGGCTGGTATCCGGAGACGAAGTTCGAGGTCGGCATCGTCAAGACCATTGAATGGTACCTGAACAACCAGCCGTGGGTGGAAGAAGTGACCAGCGGTGACTATCAGAAGTATTACGAACAGATGTATGGAGGTAGGGGTTAAGGTTTAGGGATTAGGGTCTAACCGCTAATCCTTAACCCCTAACCTCTCAATTCAGCGCCACCGCTAACAGTAATCCTAAGAACAGCATATTGCGCGACGTCTCGCCCAGTATGCTGTTCAGCTTTTTACCGCTACCTATCTGTATCATTTTGCGCCACGTCAGTGCGTGCATATAGAGATAGACGCAGGGAGCCCAGATAAATTCCAGCGGAGTCAGCTTGCCCGTGTAGACAAACCAGAAGCAGAGCAGCACGGCGGCGATGCCCAGTGCCAGATACATATTCTCACCGAACTTCTTGCCGTAGCGTACCACCAGCGTACACTTGCCGCTCACGGCATCCTGCTCGCGGTCGCGATAGTTGTTCACCATCAGCAAGGTGTCTATGGCGAGGCCACTGACGAGCGACAGCACCACCACATCCATATTCAGCGTATAGGCCTGCACGTAGTAGGTGCCGCATACGGGCACGAAGCCGAAGAACACCAGCACCAGTACGTCGCCCCAGCCCCGATAGGAGAGCAGCGTGGTATAGAGGAAAGCAAACAGTATGCACACCACGCCCAGCACCACCAGTTCCCAGCCTCCGTGGGGCAGCTGCCCCCAGACGGTGAACAGCACTGCCAGCCCTGCCAGGCACGACAGTGTCAGTGCGATGCCGATGCCGGTTTTCATGGCTGCCGGCGTAATCCAACCTTCGGCGCAGGCGCGCTGCGGCCCCAGCCGGTCTTCCCGACGGTCGGTCCCTTTCTGGAAGTCGAAGAGGTCGTTGATAAAGTTGGCGGCAATCTGCATGCCGCAGGCAAAGAGGGCGCACAGCAGGGCGGGTGCGGTCTTGAACTGTCCGTCGCTGAAGGCAAGGGCACTGCCCAGCAATACCGGGATGATGGCTCCCGTCAACGTCTTGGGGCGGGCGGCGAGAAACCATGCGTAGGGTGAATTCTGTTTAATCTCGTTCATCGTAGTTCCAATTTAGTTCGGCATCTGCCAGCAAAAATACTGAAAATCCCTATATTTGTACCCACTTATGATGAAGAAGTTAGTCTACATATCCATTCTTTCTCTGCTGCTCTTGTCTTCCTGCCGTTCCAAGCGGATGATTACCGTGTCGTTGCCGCAGCCAGTCATGCAGGCAGACAGCACGCAGCTTGGCGATACTATCGGGTTGCCCGCCCGCCTTTCGCCGATGTTCACCTTTGACCAGTCTGATTTGCGTAATGTCCGCCGCCAGCCGGCGAAGGGCGAGGTAAAGAAACAGCAGATAAAGAAAACGGCACCGGTACAAAAGGTAATTGTGCAGCGAGGTACAAGAATCACATCGAAAACCACCCACGTAGGCTCGGCCTATAAGGGCGTCAGCCGCATTAAGACGTACGACTTCACGCATCGCGACGTGCCTGCCGCCTTCGAGGGCTTCCGCATCGCCTTTGTCTCCGACCTGCACTACAAAAGCCTGCTGAAGGAGGAGGGATTGAAGGACCTGGTCCGCCTGCTCATAGACCAGAAGGCCGACGTGCTGCTGATTGGCGGCGACTTTCACGAAGGCTGCCAGTACGTGCCGCCCGTCATGGCTGCCCTGGCGCAAGTGAAGACGCCGTTGGGCACCTATGCCGTGCTTGGCAACAATGACTACGAGGCTTGCTATGACGACATCGTGCGCGAAATGAGGCATTATGGCATGCATCTGCTGGAGCATAAGGTGGACACCCTGCGGCGTGGCGGCGAGCGGATTCTTGTGGCGGGCGTGCGCAATCCTTTCGACTTGGGCAAGAACGGCACATCGCCCACACTCGGCCTTTCGCCCGACGATTTCGTAATCCTGCTGACGCATACGCCAGACTATGCCGAGGACGTCCCGGTGACAAACTCCGATCTCATCCTGGCCGGACACACGCATGGCGGGCAGGTGACGCTGTTCGGGCTTTATGCACCGATAGTCCCCTCGCACTACGGGCAGCGGTTCCTCTCCGGGCTGAAGTACAACTCAAAGAACATCCCGATGATTGTCACCAACGGCATCGGCACTTCGCAGAAAGCCATCCGCATGTTTGCTCCCGCAGAGGTGGTGATGATTGTGCTGCACCGGCTGACGGACTGATTTATTCTTCGGGCATCAGCACCACTCCCAGTTTCTTCTTGCCATCCATCTTTACCACCATTGGCTGGTGGAAATGTACATGCCGCAGGTACTTCGTCTCGTGTACGGCAGGCTGTGCATTCAGGAATTCCTGGTTGTATACGCCGTCATTCATAAAGGCGTTGATGGTAAAGTATCCCACTCCAAAGGAGGTCAGGTTCTGGAAGAAGTGGGTTCCCTGGCTGGGGTCTACCCGGTAGTTGGTCAGTCCGGCTTCCACTATCACGCGGGCAGCGCTGATGTGCGGCCACTTCACGGGGATGCCGAGCCAGGTGTCACTGCTACCCCAGCGTCCGGGACCTACAAGGACATAGTTGCGGCCTTCGTCCAGGAACTGCTGGTTCAGCTTCTCTATCTCCCAGGCAATCTCCTGGTTGTGGGAGGCACTATAGTCGTCTGTCTTCACATAGATAATGTCATGTATCTCGTTCATGATGCCATGTCCCAATGAGTTGTTGGAACGGAGCAGTACCTGGTCGTCCGGAATGGCGGTAAGGTCTTCATCCAGCATCTCCTTGGTGTCGACTATCGGGCGGATTTGCAGCAGGTAGAAGGTGCCGGTTTTGTCCTTCTCGCGGCTCATGGTGGCGGCAAACTCTATCTCTACGGGACGGCGCATCTCCTGCTCTCCGTATTTCAAAGCCAGTTGCAGGATGCGTGGCAGGGGGAATACGTCGTGTTGCAGGATGTTGGCAAAGGTGATGACTTTGCGTCCGCCGGGATAAAGCCCGTCGCGGATAATCTGGTCGTAAGGGTCGTAGGTGGAGGCTATGTAGTTCAGTGCTCCGTCCTTTTCCGCTTCTTTGACGTGCAGTTTCAGCAGGTTGAAGCCGTCGTCGATGGAGAAGTCGTGACCGGCATTGCGCAGGTCGAGGGCATAGAAGCGGGTCTGAGTCTCTTTGAGGGCAATCTCCATTTCGCTGGTTTGCAGCACCTGGTTGGGGTGATAGGGCGAGAAGCGGAGCGTCATGCCACCGTCCACGATGTATTTACCTAAACCGAGCGCCAGATTGACGATACCTTCTTCTGCCTTCTCGTCGCCGATGGGGTAGTAGTTGAGCGAACGTGCCACACCGGACATGCTGGGGTAGTAGCGGTCACCATACTGGTTGCCCACTACCTCTTGCAGGATGACAGCCATCTTTTCCTGGTCGATAACGTTGCTCGTTGCCTGCATGTATGCCTTCGAGTCGCGGAAGTAGACCGAAGCATATACTCCCTTGATGGCATCGCTCAGCATGCGCAGCATCTCGTACTTGTCGTCCAGATAGGGAATCATGTAGGTGTTGTAGATGCCGGCGAAGGGTTGGTAGTGCGAGTCTTCCAACAACGAGGACGAACGGATGGCAAGCGGCGACTTCACCACGTCGAAGAAGGTGAAGAAGTCCTCCACCAGGCGGTCGGGCAGCTTTGCTTTGAGGAAGTAGCGCAGGATGACGTCATCGTCGGCATCGGACAAGGCTATCTGATACAGATTGTTGGTATCCATAAACTCGTCGAACACATCGGTACAGAGCACGATGGTCTTGGGGATGGCGACACGGGCATTCTCAAACTCTTCGAACTCGGGGTGATGCTTCACCAGGTTGTCGATGAAAGCCAGTCCGCGCCCCTTGCCTCCCAGCGAACCGTCGCCAATACGGGCAAAGTTGGAGTATCGGTCAAAGCGGTCGCGCCTGAAGACTGCCACTACTCCCTGGTTTTTCATCTTGCGGTATTTCACGATAGCCTCGAAGATAATTTTACGGTGGGCATCCACGTCTTGCAAGCTATTCCAGGTGATGGGCCGCAGGAACTCTGCCACGGGAAACATGGCACGTGAGTAGAGCCAGCGGCTGACGTGGTTGCGGCTGATGTGGTAAAGGAATGATTCTGCCGGAACAGCAAAAAGAATGTTCTGCAGCTCTTTGAGATTCTTTACGCGGGCAATCTCTTCCAGCGTGTCCGGGTTGCGGAAGATAAAGTCGCCGAAGCCGAAATTGTCTGATACAATACGGCGCAGGTCCACATCCATCTTTTTGGAATTCTTGTCGATGAAGGCGGCATCGTATTTGGCTGCATACGCTGCGTTGTCCGATTCGCTGGACTGTATGATAAGGGGTACAAACGGGTCTTCCTTGCGGATGGCGGCACAGAGCTTGATACCGGCCAGTCCGTCCTTCTCGCCCCGTTCTACGCGGGGGAAGCGTACGTCGGTGATGACACCTAATATATTATTCTTATATTTTTGGTAGATGCCAAAGGCTTCTTCATAGGTACGTGCCAGTACAATTTTGGGACGTCCCCTCATGCGCAGTGTGCGCTGGTGGGCATTCAGTGCTTCAGTAGAGAATTCCTGGCTCTGCTTCAATACGAATTTATACAGATTGGGCAGGATGGAGGAGTAAAAGCGGATGCCGTCTTCCACCAGCAGGATGAGCTGCACACCCACTTCGTTGACGTCGTGCTCCAGGTTCATCTTGTCCTCTATCAGCTTGATGATGGAAACCAGCAAGTCGGTGTTTCCCAGCCAGCAGAACACATACTCAAAGGGACTGAGGTCTTCATTGGCAATACGCTTGGTGATGCCGTGGCTGAAAGGGGTAAGTATCACCATCGGAATCTGTTCATACAGGTTTTTGATGTATCGTGCCACGTCGAAGCTGTCGTTGTCTCCCGTGCCCGGCATGCAGATGATGAGGTCGAAAGAGATGGAGGACAGCTGTGTCAGCGCCTCCTCGCAAGTGGAAACCTGCGTGAAACGGGGAGGGTAGCGCAAGGAGAGCGAAGTGTATTCATTGAATATCTTTTCGTCGATGCGGCCGTCATCTTCCAGCATGAAAGCATCGTAAGGATTGGCTATCAGAAGGACGTTGAAAATGCGCCGTGTCATGAGGTTGGCAAACTGTGTGTCCTTGAAATAGAGCTGGTTTAATTTGAACTTACTGAGCATGGCTTCTCATGATTTGTTGGTTTCGGAAGGCAAAAGTAATAGAAATCGAACCTATTCGGATAGTTTTTCGACCGTTTTTTTTATATTTATGCGTAATATTGCATCCGAAAAACAATATATGACCTATGTCTGCTCCATATCCGTTTCCATATAAATCCGTTGCATGTCCATTTCTGCTGTTATGGGTGTTCGTTTTTTTGTCCGCTGACTTGTTTGCCGGTTCATTCCGCACCTTGGGTATCAAGGAGGGATTGGGCAGTCGGCAAGTATTCCAGATAAACAAGGATTCAGCCGGATTTGTCTGGGTGTATACTCATGTCGGGATAGATCGTTATGACGGGAATGAAATCAAGCATTACAAGTTGGACGGAATGGTTGATTCCAGGGACAATATCCAGTCTTCCACTACCATGATGTGTGATAAGGAGGGTATTGTCTGGGTTGCATTGAAGAATGGAAAAATCTATGCATACAACAAACTGACGGACTCTTTCCAATTGCGTGTGGACTTGGCCGATTACCTGCCTTCTCCGGTATTGTATAATATGCTGTTTGATGACGAAAACCGTTTGTGGTTGTGTATGTCAAAGGGGCTTTATTCTTGGGAAGAAAGTGCAGGGCTGTCTTTTGCCGGATTGAAGGGGCAATCTGTCCGTTGCATGGTCCAAATGGAAGATGAAGTGTTTTTTGCAGGCACCGACAAGGGTGTCTTCCGGCTGACGAAGGCAGGAGCGGCAGGTTCTTCGTCTTTTGAGACGAGGCCGGTTGGCCTGCATACAGAGATGCATGTGGAATCGCTCTATGTCTTCGGAGCGAAGCTGTTCATCGGTACCTTTTCAAACGGGGTATTTGTGCTTGACGGTCCCGACGGGCGGATACATCCCTTGAATGACCGGATTCCTCATGTACCTATCCGTTCGTTTGCAAGGACAAAGGATAATTTGCTGCTGGTGGGAGCCGACGGTGCAGGTGTTTTTTGCATGGATGTCGCTACCGGAAAACTTTTGAACCATTACATGAATAACGGGGATGATGACAAAAGCTTGAGTGGTAATACGGTATCCGATATTTGTGTGGATGAATCCGGAGTTGTGTGGATTAGCACTTCTACGAATGGTATCAGCTATCTGGATCCGGAGATGCCGGATGTCTATAGAATCAGGCACGAACGCAATAATGATAATTCCTTGAAGTCGGACCATGTAAATGTAATGTTTCAGGACTCGGAGGGAGATTATTGGTATGGTACAAACAACGGCGTCAGCCTCTATCAACCTCGGTCACGCAAATGGACCCACTATCTGGACAGTACGGAATATAGTAGCAAAGTGGTATTGGCGCTTGCCGAAGACTCCGGGGGAAACATCTGGGTAGGTGGCTATGGTATCGGTGTCTATTGTATTCATAAACAGACCGGACGGGTACAGAAGAAAGAGAAAAGAAATGCACATCCGGAGAAGGGAATGGCCACCGACTATGTTTATGCCATTTATGCGGAAGGGGATTATATCTGGTTCGGTGGTATTGAAGGAGAGTTTACCCGTTACGATATACGGACGGATACTTATACATATTACCCGATTGATTGCATAGGTGACATAAAGCCGGGTAAGGGGGGCTCATTACTGATTGCCGGTTGCAGTGGGTTGGCCGTCTTTGATAAGAAGTCGGGAGACACGCAGTGGCATCAGACGTTTGGAGACATCTCTCTGCATTATCCTGTCCGTTGCCTGATGCAGTCCTCATCCGGCGATACCTGGCTGGCTACAGACGGGGAAGGCCTTATACGTGTTGGGCCGGATGGGAAAGAGGCGCATGCATATACCGTAGATGACAATCTGGTTTCCAATTCCATCAATAGTCTGCTGGAGGATAACGAAGGGCGTATCTGGTTCAGTACGGAGAAGGATTTGTATTGCTTGGATTGTTCCCGGGATATTATCATCAGTGCCAATGATTTTTTGGATGTCAGCTGGGGATATTACAACCCGAATGCTGCCCTTAAGTTGAAGAATGGATGCCTTGCTTTCGGTACCGCAGAAGGGGTTCTTTCCTTCCTTCCGTCTTTGGACTTGGGGACTCATGCACCCGTTGAGCTGATTCTGACAGACTTTAAACTGCTTTATGAATCGGTCAAAGCGGGAATGAAAGGCTCTCTTTTGCAAACGAATATCAATGATACCCGGAAAATAGATTTGAAGTATAATCAAAACTCCTTCTCTATTTCCTTCTCTGCCATCAACTTTGCAGTCCCGCATCGTATCAGATATGAGTATAGGCTCGAAAATCACAATGAGGAGTGGGAACATTCCAATTCAGTGCGGAACGTGAGCTATATGAATCTCTCGTCCGGTAAGTATGTATTCCGCTTGCGGGCATTTGATAAGTACACCGGGCAGCAGGTGGGAGAAAGAAGTCTGGACATTGTCATTCATAGCCCTTACTGGGTCTCGTGGTGGGCGCTGTTCATCTATTTCATCTTGTTGTCTGTCTTTGTCTACATGTTTGTGCAGTATAGGAGGCATAAGGTGAACGAAGGGCGTATAAGGGACAAGATACGTTCCTTTATCAGTATAGCCCATGATATCCGTACACCGGTTACTTTAATAAAGGCTCCGCTGAGCGAGCTCGAAGCGCAGGAGGGACTTCCGGAGCAGGGTAAGAAAACCGTTGCGGTGGCAATGAAGAATGTGGAAAAACTGATGGGAATGATTACTCAACTGCTTGAGTTGCAGAAAACGGAACTGCATGCCGAGGAGTGTCTGAAGGTTTCTCCATACGACATTAAGGCTTATCTGGAGGAAAAGATGGCGGAGTTTCACTTAGCCGCCATGCAGAAGAGCGTCGGGATAGAGTTGGAGGTGGAGCCGGATATGCCCAAGGTTTGGATTGACCGGGAGAAGATGGATCATATCATAGACAATCTGCTCTCCAATGCCTTGAAGTATACAGAGAAGGGAGTCATCCATATACTGGTGAAGACTGCAAGAAAGAAGTGGACTATTGAAGTGAAGGATACGGGTATCGGCATTCCGAAAGAGGAGCAGGGCAATATTTTCCACGAATATTATAGAGCCCAGAATGCCATGAACTTTGAGGAAACCGGTTCGGGTATTGGTCTGATGATTACGCGCCGCATTGTGAAACAGCATCACGGCACCATCTCTTTCAGTAGCGTGGAGGGACAGGGAACTACGTTTACGGTAACTTTCCCGCAGAGGATAAAGGCGAGCGTGGCGGTGGAAGCGAAGGCAGACGGCCAGGAAGAACCTCAAGCCGCTACCGGGGCTGTGCATGAAGAAACGGAACGTGCCGGGAAGAATGTCCTTCTTCTGGCGGAGGACGATGCGGATATGAGGGAGTATCTGGTGGACAGCTTGTCTTCCGAATATAAGGTAGTTGCCGTGCCCGACGGCGGAAAGGCATTGGAGACGGCAAGGGAAATCAATCCTGATATCATTATCTCGGACATTGTGATGCCGGTACTGGAAGGTGATGAATTGTGCCGGATTCTGAAGTCATCGGTAGATACAAGCCATATACCTATTATATTACTGACCGCACTGAGTGAGAGGGAAAATATCATCTTCGGACTGGAAGCCGGTGCCAATGACTACATCATCAAGCCTTTCGACTTGTCTGTGCTGAAAGTGCGTATCAGGAATATTCTTCAGAATAGGCAGCATTTGCGCGAAACCGTGTTGGCGATGGATGCGCAGCCCGAAGAGACAGACTATACCAGCCAGTTGGACAAGGAGTTTCTGGACAAGGTTATGAAAGTGATTGAGGAGGAGTTGTCCGATTCGGAATTCTCCATCAATGACTTCTGCCGGATGCTGGGCATGAGCCGCACTTCTGTCTACAATAAGATAAAGACGCTGACCGGGCAGGGACCGAATGACTTCATCCGTATTATCCGTTTGAACAAGGCAAAAGAGCTGCTGGTTTCCCGGAAATATTCGATAGGGGAAGTGGCGAATATGGTCGGATTTTCTGACCCGAAATATTTCAGTACATGCTTCAAAAAGCAGTTTGGTACCAGTCCCAGCAAAATTTAGAGCCATGAAGACTGCTTTTGAACCACTGCTGACAAGTATTAAACCTTTTTTGTCAGAGAATAAACCCTTGTCTCCCTAATAGTGCGTAATATTGTGGACAGTAAACAATATAAAAAAACATATATAAAAATGGAAACATATTTGGGTCTTGATTTAGGGGGGACAAAGTTGCTGATTGGCGAAATGGACAGCCGTGGCAACATTTTGAGGTATAAGAAATATGACTCCGGTTACTTCAATCAGCAGGCTGCGCTGGAAATCATCAAGTCGTCGCTCGATGATTATATCCGTACCGTGGGCTGGTATGACCAGAAACCGGTAGCGATGGGTGTTGGCCTGATAGGGCGTGTAGATCCCAACGAAGGTGTCTGGCTGCAGATTGACCCGAGCAGGACACAGCGGATTGAGTTGGCAAAGGAACTGTCGGACATATATGGCATGCCTTGCCATATAGACAATGATGTGAAGAGCGCTACAAGAGCCGAACGCGTCTGGGGATTCGGACAAATTTCCAAAAACTTCATATACGTAAATGTAGGTACAGGCATTGCCGTGGGTACGGTGATAAATGGGAGACAAATCCGTGGCAGCCATTTCAATGCCGGCGAAGTGGGACACGTGCGTGTAGGTGTGAACATAGGCATTAAATGCGGTTGTGGACGGATGGACTGTGTGGAGGCGATTGCTGCCGGCATAGGTTTTGACAATTGTGCCCGTCTGCTCCGCAACCAGTATGAGACCGGCCTGCATATTCCGGCTGAAAAAGGGGAACGGGTGATTGTGAGTGAGGTGTTTGCACTTAGTCAGAAAGGTGACCCTCTCTGTACGGTGCTGGTGGAGAATGCAGCTGAGGCGCTTGCCAATCTTATCATGAATCTGGTACGTGTGATTGACCCGGACACGGTGGTGTTGGGTGGAGGCATTGTGGCTGACGGGTATATGCACGAGAAGATTCTGGAGAAACTTCATCCTACGACCATGCGTTTTGTCAGCAACGGGGTTGTCATTACGAAACTGAATCCCGGATTTATCGGGCTTCTGGGGGCCGGCGCGGTGGCGATGAATATGTGATTAGGAATTAATGATTAAGAATATGAAAATAACAATAACAAAGAATGAAAAGGAGTTTGACTGCACGGCTGCATGGCGCATCATCGGGCAGATGTTGAATGAACCGGAGAGTGTGATAGGACTTTCGACGGGACGTACTACCGGCAATCTTCATCGGTTGGTGGGAGAAATCTATACTAAATATCCGTTTAAGGTGGATACCGTTACTTTCTTCGGATTGGATGAGGTAACGAATGTGCCGCGCGAATATGCCGGAGCATGCTACACGATGCTGAAAACGGAGTTGATGGATACATTGGGCATCAAGGAAGAGAATTTTTTGATGCTGCCTACCATTTCTGGTGATTTTGAACAGTCATGCAGGGATTTCCAGCAGGAAATTGCGAACCGTGGCGGTATTGATTTGCTGATTTTAGGGTTGGGTGAGAACGGACATCTGGGATTCAACCAGCCAGAATCTCCCTTTGGCGGTGAAGCATGGGTGACCCGGATGAATGTGGAACTGGAAGAACGCATCCGTAGAGAAACGGGTACTCCTCCCGATAAAGAGTTGGGAGGGGCTACTTTGGGAATAAAGAACATTATGCAGGCACGCCGGATTGTACTGGTTGCCAAAGGGACTAATAAAGCGGATATTGTCAAGCGGATGCTTGAAGGGCCTGTGACAACAGATGTTCCTGCTTCCATCCTTCAGCTTCATCCCAACTGTGAATTTCTGCTGGATGAGGCGGCGGCAAGCATGCTTAACTGCTAAGTCGCCTTGCAGGCGGCTGATAACTAATTATTTGAATTAATAATCAAAATACTATGACACAACAAGAAAAACAAATAAACTATATGGGGCCCTTCATCACGATGGTGTTCTTGTTCTTTATTGTAGGTTTCCTTACGACTGCCAATACTCAGTTTCAGGGTCCTCTGAAAGAAACTTTTCTTTCGGAAGTGGGCGGGTTGAAAAATACTTTTGCTACTTTGATTACTTTCTCCTGGTTCCTTGCTTATCCGGTTTGTGGAGGGGTAGGCTCGTCGTGGATTAGCAAATACGGATATAAAGGAACATTGATGCGTGGATTGCTGGTGATGATTGTGGGGCTTGGTTTGTTCTTTGCCTCTTCCTATTTCACAGTACACTTTCCTGAAGCGAATTGGCATGCAGGAAATAATGTTATCCCTGGAGGGTTCTTGATTTTCTTACTGGGTTCTTTCGTGGTAGGGGCTTCGGCCACCATTCTGCAAGTGGTTATAAATCCTTATCTGACGGCTTGCCATGTCAAGGGTACCCAGTCCATTCAGCGTTTGGCTATAGGCGGTTCCGCCAATTCTGTGGGAACTACGCTTGCTCCTTATTTCGTGACCGGTGTCGTGTTCGGCGGTCTGTCTATGGAGGACATTCAGATTGACCAGCTGATGGTTCCGTTCCTGGCATTGATGGCTGTTATTTCTTTGATTGTATTGTTGTTGATGAAATTGTCTTTGCCCGATATCCAAGGAACCAGGGTAGAGAAGGGAGAAAAGCTGGAAAAAAGTGTATGGTCCTTCCGTCATCTGACATTGGGCGTGGTGGCTATCTTCTTTTATGTAGGAGTGGAAGTCTGTATCGGGGCCAATATCAATCTGTACGCCATCGAGATGGATTATGCTTCTCCGGCACTGATGGCTACGCTCTATTGGGGTGGTATGCTTGTGGGTCGCCTGGTGGGGAGCAGCCTGAGCAGGATTTCTCCCCGCGTGCAGTTGACGGTTACTACGGTATCGGCAGGACTACTCGCCCTACTGGCCATTCTTCTGAATAATCCGTGGCTGCTCACGGCAGTAGGTCTGTTCCATTCCATCATGTGGGGAGCTATCTTTACTTTGTCCGTTGCCCATTTGGGAAAATACACTTCGGTGGCTTCGGGTGTGTTCATGATTGGAGTGGTAGGCGGTGCCATATTGCCCTTGTTGCAAGGAGTGCTTGCCGATGTTCTTGGAGGTTGGAGATGGTCATGGTCCATCGTTCTCTTTGGAGAAGCGTTTATGCTGTATTATGCATTGATAGGTTCACGGGTCCGTCAGATAGCTGATTGATTTTTGTTTGCCGGTAATTACCATAGAAAACCTGTTGGTGGAATTAATCACTGCTCAGACTTCGTTTGAGGGAAGTCCTGAACCGGGCTCCGCTCCGTATCTGCTCCATACTTCTCTGTATAAGGGCACCTTTATATGGAGCAGACTCGGGCCAGACACGGTCCGGGTACGGTTCAGTTCCTTTCTGGTACAAGAGAAAAAGAGATTGATTCCGCCAACGGATATAGAAAATATATTGATAAATAGTAGTATGAAAAATTTTAGATTGATTGTTTGGTCCGTATTGGCAGTTTTAGTGTCGTGCGGCAATCTGAGGGCTGCAGATGAATTGAAAATTGCGCTTGACAGTAAAGTGGTCGTGGCTTATGTTACTTCCTGGAGTCACGTTATTCCTGACCCTAAGTACATGACTCACATTAATTATGCCTTTGGGCATGTCGATGAGACCTTTGATGGTGTAGGTATTGCCAATGAAGGGCGCTTGAGACAGATGGTGGAATTGAAAAAGCAGAAGCCGGATTTGAATGTACTGTTATCCATCGGTGGATGGGGCAGCGGACGTTTCAGTGAGATGGCTGCGAATGAGAAACACCGAAAGGCATTTGCCAAAGATTGTCGACGGGTGGTGAAAGAGTATGGGCTGGATGGTATTGACATCGATTGGGAGTATCCTACGAGTAATGCCGCCGGCATTTCTTCTTCTCCTGACGACACGAAGAACTTCACATTACTGATGCGGGACATCCGTAAGGCCATCGGCCCGAAGAAGTTGTTAACTCTTGCTACGGTGGCTTCCGGCGAATATATTGATTTCCAGGCTATTCTTCCTTATATTGACTTCGTGAATATCATGTCATACGATATGGGAAATGCCCCTAAGCACCATTCTGCTCTCTACTCTTCGGACAACAGTGGCCAGATGACGGGTGACAAGGCTGTGAAGGCTCATTTGGCTGCTGGTGTGCCTGCCGACAAGCTGGTGATGGGGATGCCATTCTATGGTCGCGGTGGAAAGGAATATCCCAATTTTCAAGACTTCAATAAGGTGGGATATGCCAAAGGATTCCGTGAATGTTGGGATGAGACGGCCCGGGTACCTTACCTGGTGAATAAGAACGATACACTCGTTTTCGGTTATGAGAATCCGCGTTCATTGGCCATCAAGTGCCAGTATATTCTGAAGCAAAACCTGTTGGGAGGTATGTATTGGGATTATGACGGAGACAACGAGCAGGGTGACTTGCGCCGTACTGTCTATGAGAACCTGATAGAACGCAAGCCTTTTTATGATAAGACCTACCGGGTATTGGTACTCACTGAGAGTGCCGGACAACACAAGCCTTTCTCGGATGCAGCATTGAAATGGCTGGTAGATGAAAGTAAGGTTCAGAACCTGCAGATTCAAGTGCTGAACAATGCCGGCCTTTTGGCACAAAAGAGTGTGCTGGACGGTACGGATCTTGTCATCCAGCTGGACTTTCCGCCTTATACATGGCCCAAGGAGGCGGAGCAGAATTTTGTGGATTACATCAATGAAGGTCGTGGCGGCTGGATAGGCTTCCATCATGCCACGTTGCTTGGAGAGTTTGACGGGTATCCTTTGTGGCAGTGGTTCAGCGATTTTATGGGGGGCATCCGTTTCCGTAACTACATTGCTCCGCTTGCCGACGGCACGGTAGTGGTGGAAGACAAGGAGCACCCTGTGATGAAGAATGTGGATGCCTCGTTCGTCCTCCCCGATGACGAGTGGTACACATACGACAAGAGTCCGCGCCCCAATGTACGTGTATTGGCGAATGTGGACGAATTCACCTATACCCCTGCTTCGGATGTGAAGATGGGTGACCATCCGGTGGTATGGGTCAATGAAAAAGTGAAGGCCCGTAATGTCTATTTCCAGATGGGGCACAGCCCGAAGCTGTTCAAGTCGGATGATTTCACCGCAATGTTGCACAATGCCATTTCGTGGACATTGGGTAAATGACGTGTGCCCGAGCTTCCAAATGACAGAGGCTTACAAAGTATGGACAGGTTGTTTTTTATAGAATAGTTTTTCAGGTAACGGATTATCGTTAAGGTAATTGTTTGTAATAGGTATTTAGTATCTCCCGTATCGTGCTTGTTGTCAGGCCACGATACGGGAGCTTTGTTTTATTTCTTCATCTTCGATTTACGTTTCAAATACCATTTGCAGTCATTGTACGGTATCTTTGATTCCTTGTTAGAGAGATACTCCATGCCGCTCCTCGGTGCCAAAGGGGGTGTTCCCCGGTGCCGAGCCCCTTGCTCCTCGATGTCGGAGGAATGCCCCGTTCAAAAGGCATTTGGAATAGGGGAATGGCTATTTATTAGTATGATGATGCTGGTAAGAGACTTTTTTGATAAATAATATACCTTATATGACTAATTGTCAACCTCGCTCCACATGTTGTACTTTACTTTTATAGCGCAAAAAAAACTTTAATATAAAAGCTATGCAAGTGAGAAATTTAATTGTGGGTGCGCTATTGTTTTCCTGCACCGGGCATGTAAATGCCCAATCATTGACTTTGCGAGTCGATAATATTGATCAGATTGTAGATTCCATGACTTTGGAAGAAAAAGTAAATCTTCTGGTGGGGCGTAACGATTATCTTTTTGGAGGATATGAGAAGCTGGATAAGGCTCCTCGTGTGATGGATTCCAGTATTTCCGGATTTACTCAGGTAATTCCCCGGTTGGGTATTCCTGCCACCGGACTTGCCGATGGTCCTGCCGGTGCTGTTGTTGTGACGCGTCCAGATAGCAAGAAGAATTATTATGCCACAGGATTTCCCATAGGTTCTCTGCTCGCCTGCTCGTGGAACACAGGGCTGGTAGAAACCATCGGCCAGGCAATAGGTAATGAGATTTTGGAATATGGCGTAGATGTTGTGTTGGCACCGGGGATGAACATACACCGTTCACCGCTTTGTGGTCGTAACTATGAATATTTCTCTGAAGATCCTGTATTGACTGGCAAAATTGCCGCTGCCTATATTCGCGGTGTCCAAAGTAATGGTGTAGGAGCTTGTCCGAAGCATTTTGCCGTCAACAGCCAGGAAACGAATCGTACGGAAGTAAACGAGATTGTTTCCCAACGCGCGCTGCGCGAGATCTACCTGAAAGGTTTTGAAATAGCTGTGAAAGAAAGCCACCCATGGACCATCATGTCCTCCTACAATCGTCTGAACGGTCCTTATACCCAGGAAAATTACGAACTGCTGACCACCGTTTTACGTGACGAATGGGGGTTCGACGGTATCGTAATGAGCGACTGGATTCGGCTTCGCAACACTGCTGCCCAGATACATGCCGGCAATGACCACCTGCAGCCGGGCGAGCAAAAGCAAGTGGATGACCTTCTCGACAAAGTGAAGACCAACCAACTTTCTGTGGCAGACATTGATATTTGTGTAAAACGAATGCTGAACTACATTGTTAAAACCCCTCATTTCAGAGGATATAAATATAGCGATAACCCAGATCTGAAAGCTCACGCTCTCCTTGCTCGCCAATCGGCCGCCGAAGGTATGGTGTTGCTCAAAAACGATAATGGCGCATTGCCATTGAGAAACGTGAAAAAAGTCGCACTCTTCGGTTGTACCTCTTACAACTTCTGGGCAGGTGGCACTGGTTCGGGTAATGTCGTTAAGCCTTATGTTGTGAATATGCAACAAGGCCTTAATAATGCCGAATTTGAAACCACAGGAAATCTGGAAGAGCTATATAATAAATACCTCGACTACCAACGTGCCAAGAACCGTTGCGACCGTGGCAAATCTCAAGGTTATTATGGTGAAGAAAAGGATATACTGGAAATGCCTGTCAGCAAAGATTGTATCGTTTATCAAGCCAAGGAAGCTGATGTGGCTATCCTTACCATCGGTCGTCAGGCTGGAGAAGGTAATGACCGCACGATTGAAAACGATTTTAATCTGAGTGAAGTTGAACAGAATCTGCTAAGTGACCTCTGCAACGCTTTTCATGCCCTTGACAAGAAGGTGATTGTAGTGCTCAATGTGGGTGGTGTTGTTGAAACTGCTTCATGGAAAAGTCTTCCCGATGCTATTCTGTTGGCATGGCAGCCTGGTCAGGAAGGAGGAAACTCTGTAGTAGATGTATTGCTGGGTAAAGAAAATCCATCAGGAAAGCTGGCCATGACTTTTCCTATCACTGTCATGGATCATCCTTCTTCACGTAACTTTCCACTCAATGGATATAAAGGACAAAGAGGTAGTGCCGGACGTGAAAATATAGACTATACTCTGCACAAAGAAGGTATCAATATCGGTTACCGTTATTTTAATACTGTAAACAGACCGGTTTCTTATCCTTTTGGTTACGGATTGAGCTACACGGAATTTTCTTATGACAATTCTGTTGTAAAAGCTACCGGTAAAGGTTTCAAAGCTAGTATCCGCGTAAAGAATATTGGTAAAGTGGCAGGGCGTGAAAGCGTTCAACTCTATGTCTCCGCTCCTGCCGGTGGACTGGAAAAACCAGCTTGTGAATTGAAAGCTTTTGCTAAAACTAAACTATTGCAACCTGGTGAGAGTGAAATACTGATATTCAATGTATCCGACTACGATTTGGCTTCTTTTGACGAAAGTATACAAAGTTGGGTAAGTGCCAAAGGAAAATATATTGTAAAATTTGGTGCTTCCATTGAAGATATCCGTGGTATAGGAGCTTATTGGTTATCTAAAGAATTTACTAAAAAAGTTAATGACGTATTGAAACCAACAATGTCTCTTAATGAACCGGAGTAATTGAATAACTCTTTTATATATAAACTAATACTATTTTATTATGAAAAACTTTTCAATGATACTGCTCATGATTGTTTCGATGATATCATGCTCTTCAAAGGGCGATGAGCTGAAAGAACTTCCATCTCTTCCGGACGAGCCAGTGATAGAGGAGCCAAATCCCATTCCTGGTTCTACCGACAAAATAGTTGTCGGTTATGTTACATCATGGTCAAATCACGAGGTGAAGCCGGAATATGTTACCCATATCAATTATGCCTTCGGGTATGTGCAGGGAACATTCCGTGGTATCGGAATCTCCAACGAGGAACGTCTGAGGTCGGTTGTTGCCTTGAAGAAGCAAGCCTCCCACTTGAAGGTGCTCTTGTCGATAGGAGGTTGGGGCAGTGGCAACTTCAGTGAGATGGCAGCAGATGCCGACAATCGCCTCGCTTTTGCTGCCGACTGTAAGCGCGTGATTGATGAGTTTGGTCTCGACGGCATTGATATAGACTGGGAATTTCCTACGAGTAACATGGCAGGTATCTCTTCGTCACCCGACGACACTCGCAACTACAACCTGATGATGCGCGACATTCGTCAGGCTATAGGAAGCAACAAGCTTCTGACGCTCGCAACAGTATGCTCTGCCGATTACATCGATTTTGAAGGCGTTATGCCCTATATTGACTTTGTCAACATCATGGCGTACGACATGGAGAATCCTCCTAAGCACAATGCTCCCCTATATCAGTCTTCAAAATTCCCCGGATGGTTTAACTGTGACATGGCGGTCAAGGCGCACTGTGCCAAGGGAGTGCCCGCATCGATGCTTGTGCTCGGTATGCCTTTTTATGGTCATGGAACCGATATTTACGACCACTCCACAGATTTTAAGAATGTAAAGGTGCCCTCGGGGTACACCAACTGTTGGGACGACGAGGCAAAGGTCCCTTATGTGACCGACAAGAATGGACGTTTTGTCCTCAGCTACGACAACGCTCGCTCAATAGGTTTGAAATGTGATTATATTCTCGAAAACGAACTTCTTGGAGCCATGTTCTGGGACGATGCCGGCGATGACAGTAACGACACGCTTCATAAGACTATAGCTAATAAACTTTTTGTTAAATCTAACTGACAACTATATAAGCTATATATATCAGTAGATTGCTTTAATATAGGAATGGTGCTTTCTGGTAGAAAAACGGGACTGTCTAACAACTAAGAAGTTAGATGGACTCTCTTTTTTTAGGCAGTATGCTTTCTGGGGGGTATGATGTATTTTAAACCTTCTTGATAGTTTTTAAACTTATGCGATGTTATGTCGTATTTTAAACCTCAAATGTTATTTTTTACCCGCTATTGGAAAGATTCATTAATACATTTGCAGAAGTTCTAACACTAATGATTTTATTTAATTCTAATTCTAATGCTAATGGGAAAGTTATGCAGATTACATCTCCTTTTGTTGGCTTTGTTGCTACCGGGAGTGTCCTTCGCACAAAATCTTTTAAAAGTGCAAGGTTGTGTTACTGACGAGCAGAACGAGCCACTTATCGGGGCTACCGTGCAGACTAAAGACAAGTCGAAAGGCACGATAACGGATAGCGGTGGCAACTATGTTTTGTCGGGAGTTCCCAAGGGTTCAACCTTGGTGTTTTCGTATGTCGGCTACAAGTCGAAAGAAGTAAAGGTGACATCAGCTTCTCTTAATGTTGTCATGGAATCGGATGATGAACTGCTTGATGAAGTGGTTGTCATCGGCTATGGCCAGCAGCGTAAAGTGACGCTGACGGGTTCTGTCTCCAACGTAGGAGGTAAGGAACTTCTCAAATCGCCGGCCGCATCGCTTGGCAATACCCTTTCGGGTAAGCTTCCGGGACTCCAGTCGGTGCAGTATACCGGCGTTCCCGGTGCCGACGACCCTGTTATCCGCATCCGTGGTATCGGTTCGTTCAACAGCGCCGAACCTCTTGTGCTTGTCGATGGTGTAGAGCGTGAGTTCAGCCAGATAGACCCGAACGAGGTGCAGGACATTTCTATTCTTAAGGACGCTTCCGCTACGGCAGTCTTCGGCGTGCGTGGTGCCAACGGCGTTATTCTCGTTACAACACGTCGCGGCGAGGTAGGCAAGCCTGCTATCACACTGACCACTTCAGTAGGTCTTCAGCAGATTTCCAAATTCCTTGAGCCGGCAAACTCCTACGAGTATGCAACGGCTTACAATCATGCTCAGGAAGTGGAAGGAGTAGCCGAGGACGGATGGAAGTTCTCGAAGGAAGCTATACAGCACTGGAAGGATATGGATATGCCTACCGTTTATCCAAGCACCAACTGGTTCAAGTACTTGATGAATGACCACGCATGGCAGGAACAATATAATATTAATGTGTCGGGTGGTACTGAACGTGCCCGCTATTTCGTTTCCGTCGGCATGCTCAATCAGGACGGCCTTTTCAAAACCTTCGACCAAGGCGATGACGCAAACTTCAAATACCGCCGTTACAACTTCCGCGCCAACCTCGATGTGGATTTCTCTAAGCTGAGCACGCTTTCCATCGGTATCGGTGGCCGCATCGGCAGACGTAACTCTATCGGTAATGGTGAGTATAACGGTCAGTCGGGTGTCTTTGGCGTGGAAGGTCTTCTCAACAATGGTACGCCAATGTCAGGCTACGGTCTTGACAGTGAGGGACATCGCATTGTTTCCGACCCTGACCTTGTTGGCGCGGTTGGCTCCGATGGTCTCGGTCTTATCTACCAGCACGGTTATACTGTTCAACGCCAGAATGTCGTAAACCTCGACCTTCAGTACAAGCTCAAGCTCGATTTTATCACCAAAGGGCTTGATTTCCGTATCAAGGGTTCCTACAACTCTGACTATACACAGCAGAAAGCACGTACTACTTCCGGTGGTATCAGCTACAAGGCCACCATCGCTAAGGGTGAATACGAGGAAGACGGTGCTCCAAAGGTGGTTTATGTCCGTCAGGGTGACTCATGGCCTCTTGGCTATGAAGAGAAGAAATGGGGGGGCAGGAACTGGTATGCAGAGGCGAGTCTCAACTATACCCGCAAGTTCGGTGACCACAATTTCGGTGCGCTCGTTCTTTATAATGAATCTAAAAACTACTATCCTGGCGGTGTCTATAATTCTATCCCCCGTGGTTATGTAGGTATGGTAGGCCGTGTCACTTACGACTACCAGACTAAGTATATGATAGACCTCAATATGGGCTATAACGGCTCAGAGAACTTCGCCAAAGGTAAACGCTTTGGTTTTTTCCCTTCTGCTTCTCTCGGCTGGATCATCTCCTCTGAAAAATTCTGGGAGCCTATCCGCAAGGTGGTTTCTTATCTTAAACTTCGCGGTTCTATCGGTAAAGTAGGTAATGACCAGGGTGTCGGCCGCTTCCTCTATCTGCCCGGTACATGGCAGTTCTACACCAACAACGGTGGTGCATGGTGGACCAACGACCGTACAGGTAACTTCGGTACCAACAACGGTGTGTTCATGCCCGGTGCACGCGAATCCAGCAACGGTAACCCCGATGTTACTTGGGAAACAGCCACCAAGCAGAACTATGGTGCCGATGTACACTTCTTTGGAGATCGCTTGAGTCTCGGTGTCGACCTCTTCTGGGAAGACCGCAAGAACATCCTCGTTTCCAACGAAACAACCATCGCGGGTATTTCCGCTCTCAAGCCCAATTCCATCAACTTTGGCCGTGTCAAGAACCATGGCTATGAAATGACCCTGCGCTGGGCCGACAAGATAGGTAAAGTGGACTACTCGATAGCTCCTACATTCGCTTTCGCACGCAACAAGGTGGTGGAAATGGCAGAAGTGAAGAAGGAATTCCCGCACATGTACCGTACCGGTCATCCTGTAGGTCAGCCTTTCGGCTACGACTTCTTTGAGTTCTATGTTCCCGGTGAAACCGAACAGCGCTACAAGGAAGTTTACGGTGTGGACATGCCGGACCAGCAGATTACATTGCGTCCTGGTGACAGCGTATTCGTTGACCTCACAGGTGATGGTAAGGTGGATGCCAACGATGTACATGCTATCGGCTACAGCGATATTCCTGAGTATACCGGTAGCATAAACGCAACGCTCAACTGGAAAGGTCTCGACTTCTCCATGACTTGGGTAGGTGCCACCCACGTCAACCGTCAGCTCAGTTCTTTCTATACTCCGGCCTTCGGTACGGGTAACCAGTCCATGCTCAATAAATGGGTCTATGACAACTCCTGGACTGAGGATAACCCCGGTGCCAGCCTGCCACGTATCTCTCTTGAGAAATCGGCACGCGAGCATAACGGCTCACTTTCAGACCCATGGATGGTCGATGCATCGTATATCCGTCTGAAGAACCTTGAGATTGGTTATTCGTTCCGCATACCCGGTGTGCCCATCAACAACATCCGTGTTTATGCCAATGGCTATAACCTCCTTACTTTCACAAGCTTCAAGGCCAATGACCCGGAGGCACAAGCCGGCTATGGTAGCACACGTTATCCTATGACCCGTGTTTATAACTTCGGTATCAACTTAAACTTCTAACATTCAAGACAATGAATCTTATAGAGAAACTCAAAATAAGAACTGCTACTATTATTATATATGTAGCAAGTATCATGATGGGGATGGGGTCGCTGGGCTCCTGTGTCGATGATATCAACATCGGAAATGGCTTCCTCGACAAGCAGCCGGGTGTCGACGTGACCGTAGACTCCATCTTTGTCAAGGGAGAGAATGCAAAGCGTTTCCTCTGGCACATGTACGGTGCCATGCACAATCCTTTCACCTATACAGGTGCAGTATGGTATTCTCACCCCGATGCTTTGACCGATATTTGCCAGTCGTACTGCGGATGGCACAATCTCGGAAAGTACTACGGTGGTGACCTCACCGAGACCGACCAGGATAACGGTGGTTTCGCCAAGTTCCCTTTCATCGCCAACGGCGACGGCAATAACCGTGCAGGTATCTGGCGTACCATCCGTGAGGGTTGGATTTTTATCGAGAACATCGATCGTGTTCCTGACCTGAGCGAATCTGAGAAGAGCCAGCTCCGTGGCGAGGTGTATGTCATCATGGCATCGCGCTATCTCGATGCTTTCCGCAACTTCGGAGGCCTTCCGAAAGTTGACCGCTCATACTTGGCTGCTGATGTTGTAGACGGTAGGCGCATGAGCGTAATCCAGACAGCAGAGTTCATTGATGAGCTTATCCAGGCCGCCATCGACGAGCCGGGTCTTCCTTTCTTTGTGCAGGATCAGGCCACCAATTCCGGACGTCTGACCAAAGGCTCGGCCTATGGTCTGCGTGTAAGACTGTGGAACTTCGTGGCTTCGCCTCTGTTTAACAGTGACAAACCTTATCTAGAATTCACCCGCAACGAGGAGAATCAGGACCTCAACCAGGTATGGACCGGCGGTTACAAGTCCGAACTTTGGCAGAAAGCACTGAAGGCTTGTGAGGATTTCTTCCAGGCCAATAGTACCAACGGCAACTATTTCGCCCTTGTACAGCCCACTGGTGACAGTGAACAAGACTATTGCAACGCTTTCCGTGCCGCCTATTGGTTTCGTGGTAACAGCGAGAAGGTGATTGAAGTGCATGCCGGTTTGGGCACAAACGCTTGGAATGGTGACTGGAATGTAGAAGGTATGGATGAGTTCGGTATGGCTCTCTTCACCCTCGAATATATGGAAATGTTTGGTATGGCAGACGGTCGTAACTTCCCTTACGATGACGTGTTCAATACTGATAACCCCAACAACGTAGATATCTTTGTCAATCGCGACCCGCGTCTCTACGAGACAATGGTAGTGAATCGCAACAATCTTGTCGAGCAATATCAGGGGCTTTCGAGCACCGAGATGTGGCAAGGCGGTAATGTCGACCAGACCTTCAATCCTGCTGTTACCGACAATCCATGGTCTACCCGCATGAAACTGTTCAAGTATCTCCGCGACAACGGCTATGCAGCATACTATCCGACCAATTTTGCTTATCTGCGTATGGCTGACATTCACCTTTGCTACGCTGAAGCACTCGCACAGACAGGCAATCTGCAGAAAGCCTGCGACGAAATGAATAAGGTGCGCGCACGCGTAGGTCTTGGCAAGGTAGAGGCCATGAATCCGGAGCTCAACCTAACTGCCAATAAGGACAACTTCATCGAGCAGCTCCTTAAGGAACGTGCTTGCGAGTTCGGTTATGAAGACTCCCGCTGGTATGACCTCATCCGCTACAAGAGGTCTGACATATTCAAGAAACAGGTACACCAGCTACGTGTATGGCGCAAGGATGCCAACGGCAACAAGATGAATCCTGCCGACTACAATGGCAACACGAGCCTTGAACCCGGTGAACCTTGGCCGAACTGTATCTATGAGAAGATACCTTGTACCAACAATATCCGCGTATGGTGGGATACTGACGACCAGACGAGCAAGTGGACTGACAAATGGTATCTCACGCCTATTTCACGTGATGAAATCAACAAGGGCTATGGCCTGAACCAGAACCCGGGTTGGTAATCCAGATTTTAAACATCAATAAGACTTATAGAATATGAATATAAATAGAATGTTGATGCTTGCGACTGCCGTTGCCTCTCTCACGGCAAATGCGCAGGTAAAACTCAACGACAAGAATGCAAATGCCTATGATTTGGGTTACGGTGTGGAAATAAGCAATTTCCTCAGCACCGCTTCCGCTACCACAATCACAGGCGAAGAATTGCAGCAGACTTCGGCAACTAACCTTGCCCAGGCCCTCTATGGACGTCTGCCGGGCCTCACGGCTCTATCGCAAGGCGGCTTCTCAGGCGATGAAAATAAGGGTGCCACGTTTAATATTCGTGGCTTTCACACGCTTAACGATACCGGCATTCTCATCCTCGTCGATGGCTATGAGCGTCCCATCGACCGCCTCAGTGTAGAGGAGGTGGAGAGCGTTACCGTCCTCAAGGATGCTGCCGCCACGGCACTTCTTGGCCATGAGGGTATCAATGGCGCTATACTTGTGAAGACAAAGCGTGGCGCTGAAGGCAAGACACGTGTCAAGGTGGGCTACAGCCATAAGTTCCAGTTCGACCCTGAATTCGCAGACATGGTGGACGGTTACGGATATGCCAGCGCTTTCAATCGTGCCCGTCGCAATGACGGACTCTCTGCCGCATACACCGAGCAGGAGCTTAACCTCTTCAAGGACGGTTCCGATCCGTACTTCTATCCTAACGTGAACTGGCGCGACCTTACTTTCAAGAACACTGCCGAGGAAGACCATGCATACGTTTCGGTGTACGGAGGTACGAACAAGGTGAAATACTACACCCATATCGATTATACCGATGTGCGCGGTGCTCTCAAGGATACCAAGCAGGCAGACTACAATGCGCAGCTGCGCCAGTCGAAGGCCAATATCCGTACCAACCTCGACTTCAGCCTCACCAACACGACTCTCATGTCGGTGAACCTCTTCGGTATGTTCCAGGAGAGCAAGCGGCCCTCAGACCTCAATGCTGACGATGCTACAGCTGCTGTCTACGACCTGCCGGCAAGTGCTTTCCCCTACAAGACCTCAACAGGTATCTGGGGTGGTAACGAGGCGTACGGTGATGCCAACCCCATTGCCAAGATTCAGGAGTCCGGCTTCTACAAGACCCATCAGCGCCAGCTGTGGGTGGATGCCAAGCTGTCGCAAAAGCTCGACTTCCTGCTCGATGGCCTGAGCGTATTTGTCAGTGCCGGTTATGCCAATTCGTCGATTTACGCGGAGAATTCGCACAAGTCACACCAGTATGGCTATGAGCGTTACACCGGTGCCATTGGTGACAAGAACAACGTAGCCCTGAACACATTCGGCAACAAGGAGACCAACCTCACCTTCAGTAACTGGAATGCCGGCCAGTGGTGGAAAGCAAAAGCTACCCTGGGTTTCAACTACAAACGTTCGTTCTTCGACAACGACCACTTCAATGCTGCCGTTCTTTATGATAACAGTGGTTCGAGCACTGACGGACGTGGAAACACCTACTATCGTCAGAACATCATGGGAGTCTTCCACTACGATTTTCAGAACCGCTACGTTGCCGACCTTGTGCTTGCGGGTAACGGCTCCAGCCGTACCTATCCCTCCAAGTGGGCATTCTCACCCACATTGTCGCTCGGCTGGATTTACGCTGACAACAACGAGGGTCTGCTCAACTACGGTAAGTTGCGCGCATCGGCCGGCATCCAGCATACCGATTATATGCCTACCTATGGCATGTGGCTTCCTACATGGGATGTTACGCACGGTTATGTGGTTATCGGCAACAACTATGGCGCTACATGGGGCGCATCGCTTGGCTCCTTCCCGACCACCGATTTCTCGCAGGAGACATCTACGAGCTTCAACTTGGGCACCGACCTTCGTCTGGCAAATGCTCTTGACATCTCTGTGGATGCTTTCTACCAGCTTCGCAGCCACATCATGCTCTCTGCAAACTATGAGAATTCATCGGTGGTGGGTATACAGTCGTCATACAACGATGTTGGCGAAGTCAAGAGTTACGGTCTTGAGTTAAGCGCCAAGTATGCGAAGAAGATCACTTCCGACCTCAATCTCAACTTGGGCGCCAACTTGTCGTGGGCACGCAATGAGGTGAGCAAGTATATCGGCACACCTACTTATCCGCTGAGCAACCCTGTAGGCCACCGTGTAAACGAGGCATGGGGACTCAAGTCGGCAGGCTTTTTCAAGAATCAGGCCGACATCGATGCCAGCTATCGTCAGGAATACTCTACCGTAAGCCCTGGTGACATCAAATACCAAGACCTCAACGGTGACCAGGTAATCAACGAGTTCGATGTGACCAGTCTCGATGGTGCTACTGGCATCCCTGAACTCAACTATGCCTTCAATGTCGGTGTTGAGTATAAAGGTTTCGGTCTGAACGCATGGTTCCAGGGCACTGGCAACTACATGAAGTATCTGCCGTCAGCCATATGGGGTGGTATGGCCGACAACGGCAACCTTTCAGTGGACTACTACAACAACTGCTGGGATGTGGCTGGCGACAACGCTCTCTACCCACGTCTGACAACTCAGAACAACAGCAACAACAGCCAGGCAAGCAACGTATGGTACAAACCTGTCCACTTCTTGAAGATGCGTAACATCGAGGTTTACTATAAAGTTCCTGCAACGGTGCTCTCGAAGCTCTCTCTTAGCGCAGCCAAGGTGTTTGTTCAGGGCGAGAACCTTCTTTCCTTCGACAACGTCGACGCTATGGATGCCGAGGTACTTTCGACGGCATATCCCATGTTCAAGGGTGTCAACATCGGTGTCACATTAACTTTCTAATTAAAAATACATTTATGAACAAGATAAAATATGCTTTTTTAGGTATAGTTGCAGTAGCCTTTGCAGGCTGCGCCGATCTGGATTACAACGAAGCTTCGAATCGTGACGAGGACTGGACCTACAACAGTCCCCTCAATGGTGTCAAGGCTCTTGTCTACGATGTCTACGCACAAATGCCGAGCGAATTCAAGGATAATTCCTACGGTAATGGCGCCATGATAGCCAGTGCCACAGACGAGTCTGAGTTTGCACTTTCCTTCTCGCCCATTCACAAGTATTTCAACGGTGGTTGGACTCCTTCGAACCCTTTTTCAATTACATGGGATAGGTCATACCGTGCCATCACTCAGGTACACATGTACCTTGAGCGCATCCACAAGATAGACCTGTCGGATTATGAATATGATCCCGACTATCAGACCATGGTACAACAGTTTGAGATATTTCCTTACGAGTTGCGTTTCCTTCGTGCCTATTTTTACTTCGAGTTGGTACGTGCCTACGGTGATGTGCCTTTGGTGACCACAACCCTCACCAATGAGCAGGCCAACAGCGTGGAACGCACTCCGGCCAAGGATGTGTTCAGGTTCATCATCAATGAATTGGATGCCGTGGCTGAATACCTGCCCGTGTCGTATAATGACATTCCCGGTCAGGAAATCGGTCGTGCCACCCGTGGTGCTGCCCTTGCGCTGAAGGCACGCGTGCTACTTTATCAGGCTTCACCTTTGTTCAATACAGACAATAGCAAGGAGCTTTGGAAAGAGGCCGCTGCTGCCAGCAAGGTAATCATCGATAATGCACAGCGCTGGGGCTACAAGCTCAGCGAGTATGCCAACCTGTGGGGGCACGATACATTCACCAATCCTGAATTTATCTTTGTTCTTGGCACTCAGGCAAGCAACACCTTCGAACAGTACAATTATCCTGTGGGTGTGGAGAACGGTAACTCCGGTAACTGCCCTACACAAGCACTGGTGGACGCATACGAATATCAGTTCGATGGCAAGACATTCAAGGAGAAACATCCTGGAGATGTCGATGTGACCGCCGAGAATCCATACGATGGCCTCGACCCGCGTTTCGCACTCACTGTAGTGAAGAACGGCGACCTCTGGCCGTCCAACACCGCTCAGCAGATTGCCATCGAGACGTATCAGAACGGCTTCAACGGTGCTCCTAAGTACGGCGCAACTCCCACGGGCTACTATTTGAAGAAGTTTGTGGACGGCAATTGTATCACCACAGCCAACAACCAGACTACAACACGCCACAACTGGATTGTGATGCGTCTGGCCGAGGTTTACCTCAACTATGCGGAGGCCATGTACAACTACTACGGCAATGCTGACGAACCGGGCGATTTTGGCATGTCGGCCAACGAGGCTGTCAATGTGCTTCGTAACCGTCCGGACATCATGATGCCTGAATTCCAAGGAAACAATGGCTTTGAAGAGCGCTACATGCGTGAGCGTATGGTAGAGCTTGCTTTCGAAGGGCAGCGCTTCTGGGATGTACGTCGCTGGAAGAAGGGTGCCGAGTTCTTCAAGAATGTGGATGTGGCAGACTTCAAACTGGATGGAAACGGCAACTTGATTCTCAATCGGGTGACTAAGACTCGCCAGTGGGACGAGAAGTACAACCTCTATCCGATTCCGCAGTCTGAAATTCAGAAGAATGGCAATCTGAAGCAGAACCCCAATTGGTAAAACAGATTCAACGAAATTTCAAACGAATAAGATTTATGAAAAAACATATTATATATCTTCTGGTCTCAGGATTCGCATTGCTGTCGAACATGGCACTGACCTCGTGCAGTGATGATGATGTGGAGGATGCCAACGATGTGCTTGTGGTGAAGTCCGTCCTGCCTACAAAAGTTATGGAAGGACAGGTTGTCACCATCACTGGTACGGGGCTTGAGAAGGCCACTTCCGTTGTGTTCCCTGGCAATGTCTCTGTGAACAACATTACCAAAGTAGGCAACGGCTATATCTCTGTAATAACTCCTGCCGGCGTTTCTGCAGAGGGGGGAACAGTAACAATAGAAGCCGACGGTGAATCGGCAGAGTCGGTCATGACGCTGACTATTGGCAAGCCCGAGCCTTTGCGTGTGGCTCCTCTTGACAAGGAAATAAAAATCAACGAATGTGTGGAGGTGTACGGCAACGACCTCGAATTTATCACCAAGGCTTACTTCCCCGGTGAAGAAGGCAAGGACATTGTTGTAGATGCAAGCAACTTTAAGCGTAAAGCTACCGGTTCTCTCTACATCTATTCGCCAATGGGTATAAAAGCCGGACTTGCCCAAGTTGTCCTCGAAGACTGCAGCGGCAAAAAATATACTTTGCCAGAGGTTACGTTGTCTGACGAGATTGTAGGTGGCAGCGAAGAAACCGGAGGTGAAGGATACACTCCAATCTGGAAAGGCGATGTCTATATCTACGATTGGGCCAACTGGCAGTATCTGACATCAGACCAGCTGAGTCTTGAAGGTTTTCAGATTCAGGAAGGTCTTATGATTCGTCTTACCTTTGATAATCCCGATGGTGCCAGCGTATGCGTATGTGATGGCAATTGGGGGGCACCCGATGTTGACGGCGAAGGCAATAACACCGTGTGGGTTGCTGCAGGTACTACCGAACTCGAATTTCCCATATCGCAGGGTATGGCAGAAACTCTGAAAGCTGGTGGTGGCATCATTGTCGGTGGTGGTAACTACACACTGAAGAAGATTGAGTTGTTCCGCGAGTATCCTACACTTTGGGAGGGCGAATACACTACTGGCTGGTGGTGGTATCTCCCGGCATCTGAGCTTGACCTCTCGGCAATAACGCCAGAAGCCGGCCAAACTATTAAGTTCACGTTCACTCACCATGATGCTCCTCAGACTTTCTGTCTGTGTGATGGTTGGTGGGGTGCTCCTTTCATCCGCGATGGCGGCGAAAGCGGTAACAACATTGTTCTTGCCGCTGGTGAGGACTTTCTGGAATTTGAAATCTCGGAAGGTATGGCGGCAACGATGAATGGCGAATCCGAAACCGCTCTCATCATTGGCGGTGACATAACAATTACCAAGATTCAGATTAAGACAGATTAAACTCTATACAAAGGAGTCAGAGCCTGATATCTGTAAACATTTTAAGTCTGCCGGAGAGCTAAAGTTCTTCGGCAGACTTTTTGGTAACTTATGCTTGCCGCATTTCCTCTTTTTATGTGGTTTAGTATAACCCATCCGAGGTTGTCGTGTTTCGGTTGTGCTCTCTTCTATAAAGTTTATTTCTGCAAACATCTGTCATGCTGTCACGCAAAGGGGGGTATCCTTTTGACCATAAGCCGATTAAAGCGTGACAGATACCCGTGATAGATAGAAAGCATTACAACCATCCGCCACACTTTCCCACTTTTATAAAATATTGCGTTGCATATTTGTTTTGTGGGCTATGAAAATAGCTATAGTCTTAGTTTTCGGTATGAAACTTTTGGTTTTGAAGCCAAATACGGACAGTTTTTGCAAGTAAAACTATTAGTTTCAAGGCTTGAAACTCTTGGTTTATACAGTGAAAAACTATCATTCCAGCTTGTCGGGTGTCAGCAAGGGTATCTGCATAAAACGGCCGAAACAGACACTTTTCGTACGAAAAGTGTCTGTTTCGGCATAAAGGTGCTGTATTCTGGAGCAGATTTGAGGAGTGATACCCTATTTCCTTTTTCTGATTGCTGTTATATAGGGAACATCTCATTTGAGGAACGGGTCACCGTTCTTGTCTTTGCTCACTACCCAGCGGAAAGCATTAACCAATAGCAGGTTCTGTGTAC
>OLGL01000936.1_pt1 | contig 32722 bp, 30 predicted proteins | sample 1605041 | NCBI WGS metagenome assembly OLGL01 (sample SAMEA3888905, study PRJEB22519) | human gut metagenome | biome: human gut; feature: human-associated habitat; material: faeces | place: Denmark | collected 2010 | reverse complement strand
TAGCATTTTGTCCTTGGAGAGGGACTCTAATAACTACTACTTTATAATACGAGGAGAGTAAGTACAGCGAAAAGAATCGTTGCTGTGGCCTTAGCTGCTACGGTTGCGGTTTCTTTGACCGGCTGCAAGAAAAGAAAAAACACCAACGATACGACGAGTTCGGATGTGACCACGAGCCAAAGTCAGGCTGCGGTTCCGGAAGCACCAGAAGTAACTGCCACACCTGCACCTACGGCTACGCCTGCACCGACCGCCACGCCCGCTGAGAGCACCGATAAGAAGGACAATACCACCAGCGAGCCGACTAAGACAGAAAAGCCGAGCACAGGCACTTCGACTTCCGGTGGGACGACAAAACCGGCAGCGACAAAAACACCGGCACCTGCTCCGGCAGCTACTCCGGCTCCTACCGCAAAGCCTCAGGTAAAATACACCTTCACGGTTCGCCGTCATGAGGCGACCTGCACCACGCAAGGCTACGATGAGCATATCTGCCATGAGTGGGGCGGCATGAACTACAATGACCGTTTTGTTCCGGCAAAGGGACATAGCTGGGATGGCGGTACAGTCACGAAGGCTGCTACTTATACCGAGACCGGTATCAAGACCTTCAAGTGCAAGGAATGCGATGAGACGCGCACCGAGGAAATCCCGTCTCTCGACAAGACCTATCATATTAAGAGCGTTGTTGCTCCGACCTGCACCGCTGAGGGTTATACCATCTATGAGTGCAACGAAGTCCCCGGTCTGACCTATAAGGGCGATTACAAGGCAAAGCTGCCGCACGCCTACGATGCCGGTAAGGTCACAAAGCCCGCTACCATCTATGAGAAGGGTGTTAAGACCTTTACCTGCACTTCCTGCGGTGCTACATACACGGAGGATATCCCGGTAGTCGAGAAGACATGGCATAAGGGTAATACGGTAGCGCCTACCTGCACAGAGAAGGGCTATACCATCTACATCTGCGACCAAGATTCCGCTCTGACCGAAAAACGCGATTATACGAATGCACTGGGGCATGCCTGGGATACCGGTACAGTCACAACGGCAGCGACCTGTACGACAGCTGGCGTTAAGACCTACAAGTGCCAAAATACTGGTTGCGCAGAGACTAAGACTGAGGAAATCCCGGCTCTGGGTCATAAGTGGGATGATGGTACTGTCACCAAGGCTCCTACCTGCACCGAGGACGGCGTCAAGACCTTCACTTGCCTGAATGATGGGAGCCATACCTACACGGAACCTGTTCCTGCGACGGGGCACGCTTGGGACGAAGGCGTTGTAACGAAGGAACCGACCTACGAAGAAGACGGTGAGCGCACATATACCTGTCAGAATGATAAGACCCATGTGCATAAGGAAGTGATTCCTGCACTGGGCTATACCTTCACGGAAACTGTCGTTCCTCCTACTTGCACCGAGGACGGTTACACGCTGCATACCTGCAATGAGAATCCTGCAAAGACCTATCAGGATACACCTGTTGCTGCGCTGGGCCATCAGTATAAGGAAGTCACTACTCCCGCTACCTGTGGCGCTTCTGGCAGCGTAGACAATGTCTGTGAGCGCTGCAACGATAAGCAGCATGTGAGTGACCTTCCTGCTACCGGCGAGCATCAGTGGGATGAAGGCGTTGTAACGAAGGAGCCGACCACTACTGAGACCGGCATCAAGACCTTTACCTGCACTGTTTGTAGTGCAACAAAGACCGAAGATATCGTCAAGGTACATACCCACGATTACACGCGCCTTGGCGAAATCGTGAAGGAGTCTTCTTGTGAGACCGAGGGCGAGCGTTGGGTGTACTGCAACTACGAGGGGTGCAACGAAAGAGTGTTGAAGCCTGTGCCAGCTATCGGCAGCCATGATTGGGACTTTGCAAATGCCGAGTGTCTGAAAAAGGCTACCTGCACCGAACAGGGCACTATGCTGATGCACTGCAAGCGCGACGCTTCTCATACCATGACTTACTCCTACGGTGGCACGGGTCATGTCTGGAACGAAGGCGTCATCACTACCCCGCCTACCTATGATGAGTATGGCGTCAAGACTCTGCATTGCAAGAACTGCTATGCGACCAAGACCGAAAAGGTCCTGCCCACCAAGTACACCTTCACCGTTACCGTTGTCCAGCCGACTTGCACCGAGGACGGCTACACGATGCACAAGTGCAATCAGGATGACAGCTTCTCTTACAAGGACAACATTGTACACTCCACCGGTCACCATGCCGCTAAGCGTGTCATAGAGCCTACCTGCAAGGAAGAGGGTCGCACCGAAATCTACTGCACCGTCTGCGGTGATGTGAGCAGCACTTTCGATTTCACGCCCAAAAAAGACCACACTTGGGATAACGGTGTCGTAACTACTGAACCCACGGCTGAAAAAGATGGCGTCAAGACCTATATCTGCACAGTTTGCAATGAAACGAAGACTGAGACCATCCCGCGCCTGAACAGCAGCGGCAAGTAAGCTGTAAGCTTACAAAAAGCACAAGAAACACAAATAGGAGCGTCTGCTTTGGCGGACGCTCCTTTTGCTTTGACTGAAAAACTGCATAAGTGCTCTTGAAAATCTTTTTGACATTGTTTGTCGCACTTGGTAGAATGATGACAGAAAAGAAAGAATGCAAATCCTACGGGGAGGTTTCGGGTATGCTGCAGATTGCAATTGTCGAAGACGAAGCAGATTTGGCTCAGCAGACGAAGGATATAACATTACCTTGGAGCAGGGCTTGACTAACGCTGGATTCTCGGTCAATCCCGAACTGGTTTCTTTCTATAACGACCATTTTGTTGAGCGTAGCGGTGTCGGTTTCACCGGCAACAACTTTGACATTAACGAGCCTGCTGTCAATGAATACTCTGACGAGATGATTGCAAATGCAAAGGCTTATTCGGATGTGGCCGTGTTTGTAGTGTCTCGTCTCGGCGGTGAAGGTGCAGACCTTCCCATGGATATGGACCCGAATGCAACAACGCAGATTGTTTCTTCCGGTAAGGACATTGAGCAGGTTGTAAAAGGCGGTGACGCCGGTAAGCACTACCTTGAACTGCAGAGTGTTGAGCAGCAGGTTCTGGATATGCTGAAGGAGAACTTCGGCACGGTAGTTGTTCTGGTCAACTCCACAAATGCCATGGAACTCGGTTTTCTCGAGGATGAGGGCGTGGATGCGGCACTCTGGATTGGATGTCTGGGTTCTACCGGTGCAAATGCTGTCGGTGAAGTATTAAGCGGCGCAGTGAATCCTTCCGGTCGCACTACCGATACATTCGCCTATGCGGTTGAGAGCGCTCCCAGCTATTATAGCATTGGCGCTTATAACTATACAAACTGCGAGTGGGTAAACACCAGCCCCATCGGCGGCGGTGCTGCTCCGGACTTCTACCATTATGTCGATTATATCGAGGGTATCTATGTAGGCTATCGATACTATGAAACAGCCGCTGAGGATGGATTCATCGACTACGATGCCACGGTTCAGTATCCTTTCGGCTACGGTCTTTCTTATACGGACTTTGAAGAAAGCATCTCTGATTTCTCGTTTGACGGCAACAATGTGACCATGACGGTCAATGTGAAGAATAACGGCTCTGTTGCTGGTAAAGATGTAGTAGAGGTCTACTACTCTGCACCGTATACTGAGGGCGGAATCGAGAAGAGTTCTGTCGTTCTCGGAGCCTTTGGCAAGACCGGAATGATTGAACCCGGTCAGAACGAATCTGTGACTTTGACCTTCACTGCTGAGGATATGGCGTCTTACGACTATACCGGCGTGAAAGCAAAGGGCGGTGCCTATGTTCTCGAAGCGGGCGAATATACTATCAGCCTGCGCAGCGACAGTCACACGGTCATTGATTCTCGGACTCTTACCATCGACAAGGATAGAATCTACAACGACTCTAACGATGGTGCCCGCTCTACTGACGATGTCGCAGCAACCAATCAGTTTGACTATGCTTCTTTTGGCGAATGCACAAGCTATGTGAGCCGTGCCAATTGGGAGGGAACTTTTCCCAAAGAGCGAGCCACTGCGAGCCGTGAAGCCGGTGCTGCCGCTCTGGACGCAATCAACAATACATCCAACGGTCTGGTTGACACAGCCGAAGACATTGCCGTTGTAAATCATGACCTGAAGATTGAAGATATGAAGGGTCTTGCTTATGATGACCCGAAATGGAATGATTTTCTGGAGCAGATTCCGGTCAGTGAGATGGTTAATCTGGTTTCCAACGGCGGCTGGGCAACACAGGAAGTTCCGTCTGTAGGCAAACTGGGCTATACTGAAGTTGACGGTCCAAACGGTGTCAACAACATTATGGCAGGCTCTACCGGCAATCAATTCTGCGCACAGTCCGTTCTGGCATGCAGCTGGAATACTGAGCTGGCATACGATATGGGCGAAGCCTTCGCGCAAGAAGCGGTAGCTATGAAAATCGCTGCTCTGTATGCCCCGGCTATGAACATACATCGCAGCCCGTTCAGTGGCCGTAACTACGAGTATTATTCTGAGGATGGTCTGCACTCCGGTAAAATGGCTGCTGCTGAAACGCAGGGTATCCAGTCTCAGGGTGTTACGACCTACTGCAAGCACTTTGCTGTCAATGACCAGGAGAGCAACCGCGATTCCGGTGGTCTGCTGACTTGGGTGAACGAGCAGGCAATGCGTGAAATCTATATCAAGCCCTTTGAGATTGCCGTTAAGGAAGGCGGTACACGCGGAATCATGTCCTCCTTCAACCGTATCGGTGAAATCTGTGCTGCTGAAAATGCTGATTTGCTCACTACTGTCCTGCGCAACGAATGGGGCTTCCGTGGCACTGTCATTACTGACTGCATCCTTCAGCTGTCCTATATCAACATCGACCGTGCAATCGCAGCAGGCAATGACTTGATTCTGTCTTTGATGAATATTCAGGCTCCGAGTGAGGCAGTCACCAATTCTCCTGCCGGTCATCAGGTCCTTCGCACTGCTACGCATAATATCCTTTATACCTCTGCTAATAGCATTGGTCAGGAAGTCAGCGCTATCCCTGTTCCGTACTGGCTGTATATCACGGTTGCGGTTGTCGATGCTGCCCTCATCGTTCTGTGCGTGTTTTACTTTGTCCGCCGCCGCAAGAATGTTAAGCGTTGGAAAGAGCAGAATTCTGTGCAGGCTTAATATGGAGGAGCAGAATGGAGTTTTGGAATCGATTTGCAGCCAAACACCCTGAAACCGCAAAATGGGTACGAGAAGGCGGACTGTTTGTCATCGTATCGAATCTCATTACTGTTTTCAAGTATCTGCTCTTGCAGTTCTTGCCGAAAGCATTTGCAAGTTTGCCGATAGTTGATTTCGGCTGGCCGGGTATTCCTGTTACGCTGTTTGGAGAAACCTTTCAGTGGAATATTCTTGGCTACGATGCAGCCCACGGTGGTTTGCCGTATTTCTGTGCATACATGATTGCTATGGTCATTGGTGAGTGCATCAACTTCCCGATTCAGCGAAATTTCGTGTTCCGAAGCAAAGGAAATCTGGGAAAGCAGATTGCGGGATATGTGGTCGCATTCTGCATCATTACCTGCATTGTCAACTCAATCAACTGCGTGTGGGTCGCTGTTGCAGGTCTGGTTGTTCCTGATTTCATCTACAACATTGGCACGACCGTGCTAAACGGCGGCGTATCTATGGTCATCTTCTTCTTCGTGAATAAAATGCTGTTTCCGGCCGCAAAAGATTAAGCATGGACAGCAAAAGACCGCCATGACAAAATTCATTTTCTGATATTCTCTTCATTAGCGTTTTTCCTCAGAAAAGGCCGCTGTGCATTATGCATGGCGGCTTTTCCATTGCACAAAAAGAAAAGCAGCACTCTGTTTTTGAACGCTGCAAATCATTCAATCTTTAGTTTTTTGCGTCGAAGGGGTTCAACACTAGAAGATTGGTATTTTGTTAAGAATCGACTATAAATGATGAGAAATTGTTCTCGTGAAGAAAGATTTAATCTGGAAGATTGATTAGAAGATTTGAGTAAAATATCTCGGGTAAAAGTTTGCATATAAGATTTGCGTATAGAATAGACTTATTTGCGTCGATATGCTATAATATCATTAAAATACCCCCGAAAGGATATCGATTATATGGCTAAGAAGAATACGAAACGCGGGTTCACGCTTGTCGAACTCATTGTTGTGCTGGTGATTCTGGCTGTTCTTGCAGCACTGCTGATTCCGGCACTGACCGGATACATCGACAAAGCCAGAAAGAGTCAGGTTGTGGCAGAAACCCGTATGCTGACGCAGGCTGTGCAGACGGAGATGTCTACACTGTATGCATCAGACGAATACGCGACTCAATCAAATGCAGGCACGCAAACATTTACGGCTGCGGCGAAGGATGGAAAACCAGTAGGTGAGCATGAACAAAAACTGACGAGTCTTGAAGAACGGTATAATGCTATTGTAAAACTCTCAGAGGTTCCTAGTCTTTCTGATAGTACAGGCTCCTTCTTTGCGGTTGCAAACTACAAATGCCAACTTAAGTGGGTAGTTTACAGTGACGGAAAAGGATATTATGGCGTTTATTGCCAAGCAGATGGCACAGTAACCGGCTATTCAAACAAAGAGGTGACGGGCTATGAAACCGTTTATGTTAAAAACATTGGAAAGGTTCTCTGTGATTCAAATGCCGATGTGACAGACCCTACTGCAACGTTGCCGTGGACGCCGACTGTGGTACGCGCGAACCTTGGTCTATTAAATTAAAAGTGAATCCCTCAGAGTAAGTTACTCTGGGGGACTTTTTCTTGGCAAAATATCAGAATGTCAACCGCATCTGATGCCACGCCACATTCCCGTGCGTGGACTTGTCGGTCACGCCCTCGTCCACAAATCCGAACTTGGCATAGTAGGGAATAAGCCGGTCCTTGCTGGTTAGGACAAGACCTTTGCGGCCCTGTTTCTTCGCGTCAGCAATGGCTTCTTGAATCAGCTCACCTGCATACCCATGCTGGCGATATGCAGGCAGCGTATTGACACCGAAAATCATCTGCCACGCACCGTTCTCGTTATGCATGGCGGCGTTCTCGTACATCACGTCAGTCAAGTCGGTGCCATCGGTCACGAACCCGTCCACGAAGGAGATGAGTTTGTCGCCGTTATACATCAGCCAGAAATGGTTTCCGTAATAGGCGACTCTCTCGGCAAACTCGGCGGCAGTAGCAGCCTCGGCGGGCGGAAAACACTCGGCCTCAACGGCAGAAAGTGCGGGAACATCATCAGGAACAGCGTATCGAATCGTCAAGGTCGTCGCTGTACCTCACAGGGATTTGCCGAGATTATAAGCGTCCAGCAAAGTCTCAGTATGGTTCTTAGCATCTCCTGGCTCGGCAATGCCTTTGCCAAACACATAGCCTTTGAGCTCGGCCTTCTCGAAGCAATCGACCCAACCCTGCAAACCGTTATAGGCTTTGTCGATGGCGTGTGCATCGTCATCTGCGGCGGTGGCAAGCATATAAATGTCGCGGAACTTATAGTCGGACTCGTACAGAGGATTCAGGCGGTCGAGCAGCGTCTTCATCTGGCCGCACATCTCGTAATAATAGATAGGCGTGGCGAAGATGATGACCTCGGATTCCTTGACCTTTGCCATGATTTCGGTTACATCATCTTTCAATACACAACGACCGGATTTTTGGCAGGTCATGCATCCGATGCAGAACCGGATATCTTTGCCGCGCAGGGACACGAACTCAACCTCATGCCCCGCATCCTTCGCGCCGCGCTCGCATTCCTTTGCCAAAATCTCCGAATTGCTGTTCCCGCGCAGGCTGGTGGAAACTACAAGAACCTTCTTTACCATAGTATTAACGCTCCTTTTTGCTCTGATTTTTGCTCATTAAACGCAGAAAATCTGCCGCGCCAGCATCGAGCCGCTGTTCGTATGCATGACCTTGTTGATGAAACCCTTGATATTTTCCTTGCTGTATTCGCTCTCAGCCGCGTTCACGATGTAATCGGCCTCAATGAGGATTTGGTAGTCGATGCCGTCAATATCTGTCAGGGTATGGTGATGGCTGACCAGATACGCAACGCGGTCCACCTGCGCCGGGGTCAGGCCAGTATCATGCAGAAATTCCCGCACCAAGGGCCCGCCTTCGAGTTCCTGGTGCTTGCCGTCAGCGCTGCCGTATTTCTTTCGGCAGAGAGGGCAGGCAATATCATGCGTGATAGCGGCAACTTCCAGTATGTACTGCGTCTCGGCATCAATATGTTCGAGCTCGCCGATGGTCTTGGCGAATGTCCATACGCGAACAAGATGGTCGATGTCGTGGATGTTGCCGTTAGAATAGCAAATCATCTTCTCTAAAATTTCCGCAATAGTCATGCCTCATACCCTCCAATACCCTCAGAATTGCCGTTTGTCTTAGTCCGGAAAAACCTCGCCGAGTGCAAGCACCGCATTGCGTACACACTCAGGACAAGGGCAGAGCGGTTTGCTGGTTCCGACACCTTTCAAGTCCTTGCAGATAGTAGCGCCGCATTTCGCCTCAAACTTCTGCAGGAGTTCTTTAGAAATCCGAGGCGTTGCTTTGCCATCGGTCAGTATACCCGCCACCATCACAGCGCCAATAAGAGCGCCGCAGGTGCTCTCCATGCAGCCCATACCGGCAGCATACCCCGCCGTCAGCTTCATGAGGGTATCCTCACCGACAGGCAGCCTGTCCTGAAATACTTTGACAACAGACTGCGAGCAGTTGCACTTGCCGGTGGCTTTCAGTTCATACGCGGCTGCTGCGCGTTCCTCAATACTTTGCATATTATCACATCCTGTTTTCTTTCTATTATAGCACGGAGAGGCGTTATTGAGAACGCCTCCTTTTTTGATGTGAACAGTCTTTTAGGGCATAAAACACTCGGAAACAGCTAAAAATGCACAAAAAACACATATCTTGCTATTGAACATACAGCGAGATATGCTCGATTTTTATAGATTTGTTGCGATTTTTTATGGAAATCGGCGCAAAATCAAGGGTAACATGATGTAACAGTGGTGCTCGGCTGGGAAAACTATGCGCAAAATATGTGCGGTGTTAGAGAAGACTTATGTATCTTGCCAGTGTAATATTGATATGTTACATTGACACAAAAATGACGATACAGCGCGATTGGGTCTGCGTTGGTTTTTGCCAATATTGCCCTAAGAACGGCAGTTTTTGAATTTTTACTCGGAAACAGCGTGACCGGCTCATTCGGAGCATATATTTATTGCGAACATTGTCGGTTTTTGTTGCAGAATTGGTTTTGGTATGATATTATTATTAAGTTACATGACATTATTTGGTTGTAAGAATAATGCCGAAAAAAATTGGAGGAATTATAATGCTTTCTAAGATTCGTGCTCTTAAAGAGAAAAAGGGGTTCACTTTGGTCGAACTTATCGTTGTGCTGGTCATCCTGGCTATCCTGGCCGCACTGCTGGTTCCCGCTCTCACCGGTTACATCGACCGCGCCAACAATGAGAAGATTATCGCTGAGACCCGTCAGGCTGTTATGGCCGCTCAGACGATTGCTTCTGAGGAGTATGCTCACAATAACGATAGCTTGACTGCTTCCACGGCTGTTGATTCTAATGGTACTTCTGTTTCCTTCTCCGCTGCGGTTAAGTCTCTCGGTGAGGTTACCGGTACTATTTCCGAGATTACGGTCACCGATGGCAAGGTCATGAAGCTTGTTTATTCTAACACTAAAACCTGCACCTATTCCGCAACTTCTGACAGCGCTGGTAGCTACAGCGTTAGCACTACTGCCGCTGGCGAATAAGAGCCATATTTCTTGAATACTTCGGCCCTCGTTTTTATGGGAACATAAAAGCGAGGGCCTTTTTAGGAGTTTCCAAAGTGCTTGAATTTAAACATGTAAAAAGTAAATACTGGCAGACATTCATTTTGGCATTCCTTACGGCATTGCTTCTTTTTTTACCAATTTCACTACGAGATGCCATGCTTGGACAGCCGTTTCATTATGCAGGTGACTATAATAGTCAATCCATGCTTTTTTGGCAATATGCTAATCAATTCATAAAAGACGGAGGGTCTTTCAGCTGGGAAACAGAACTCGGCAGCGGTTTTGTTAATAGTTATTCCTACTATTTGCTTGGCAGCCCTTTTTTTTGGGCTTCCTTGTGGATTCCTTCAAAATGGATGCCGTGGGCAATGGTTCCTCTTTTCTGCTTCAAATTTGCCGTTGCCGGAGCAGGCGGATATCTCTGGACAAAAAGATGGGTTAAAAATCCACAGTATGCGATGTTGGCAGGTATGTTGTATGCTTTTTGTGGTTACAACATTTACAGCATTTTTTATGATAGCTTTGTTGATGTTACAGCACTGTTTCCATATTTGCTTGCCGCATTAGATGATGCTATCGTTGACAAACGGCGTGGGTGCTTCTCTATTTGGGTGGCAGTTAGTTTACTGATAAACTATTACTTCTTTATTGGAGAAGCTATATTCTTGATTTTGTACTTTATCTGTATGTTACTCGGTAAAAAGTACATTCTTACTGGGAAGCTCTTTTTGCGAATGGCAGTAGAGACTGTTCTGGGAATTGCAATGGGTGCAGTGCTTGTAATACCAGCAGCGCTCAGCCTAATGCAGAACCCAAGAATATCTTCGTTCCTAAATGACTATGATTTTATAGTCTACGGTGAGCCGCAGAAATATATGGCGATATTTGCATCAATGTTTATCATGCCGGATGCACCGTATCAGAATACCCTTTTTAGTCAATCTGGAACGCAGTGGCAGAATGTATGTGCCTATCTACCTGTTGTTGGCATTACTGGTGGTGTTGCCCTATGCCGTGCGGAGAGGAAGCACCCGTTTGCACGAGTTATGAAATTCTGCATAATATGTGCCTTCGTACCATTGTTAAATGCAATATTTACACTTGAAAATGCCACCTACTATGCCAGATGGTACTATATGCCTATTCTTATTCTTTGCGGTGCTACAGCGATGGTTTTGGATAATGATGAGCTGTATCAAGCAGAATGGAAAGATGCGTGGAAGACTGTTTTTATCTGTACAGCAGCATTCGTTGCGCTTGAACTTGTTCCAAGTAATGTGGAACTGCTGGGGCTAAAGCTCGGAGTGACTTCAAGTGCAAGTATCTTCTGGATTCTATGGGGCATTAGTATCGCTGGAGTAGTGCTTTGCGGATTCGTGTGCAAAAAATATAGGAAAACTGAAAAATATATTTCAGTGATGATGTCTTCTGTTATGGTTTTCTCGTTTATTTATGGGGAAGCTCATATGTTACTTACAAGATATGTTACAGATACAGATACTGGTGAACATACTTGGTATGCAGGATATGAAGACTTGGATAATGTTGCAAAGCTATTACCACAAGGCGAATGGTATCGAATTGACAGTAATACAATAACAAATTATAATTTGGCATTAGGGTTCAGCAGCGAGGACTTTTTCAGTTCCACAGTTTCGCCGGGCATTTTTTCTTTTTACATGGAAGCGGGACATGGCAGGACAGTAATGCCCCTTGATGGACAACCAAACTATGCTTTACGAAGTTTGTTGGGTGTTAAATACTTGATGGTTGGCGCTGAAGATGAAAAGGCGTGGAGCGCTGATGCTTCTGGAACAAAAGTTACTATTAACAATAGTAACGCCGGTAACGCTTTACAATTGTTGAAGGATAGTGAAGATAGCACCGATACTGTTTATACACCGCAAGAATGGGCGGTCAACTGGGAGGAGCGTGGCAGAACAGAAGAAACTATTGTTTATGAGAACCAGAATTTTATTCCAATGGGCTTCGCATACGACTATTATATTACCAAAGACCAACTTGCTGATGTAGATGCAGATGTTCGCTCCAACCTACTTCTGAAAGCAATTGTTCTGAACGATGAACAGGTCGGAAAGTACGGTGATATATTACAACCGCTTCCGGAGAAAGAATTCCAAAATCTAAACTTCGAATCCTTCAAAAAAGACTGTGCGGACCGCCGTAAGCAAACAGCAGACACATTTGAAACGAATAATTACGGCTTCACAGCCACAACAAGCTTTGATACTGATGAGCTCGTATTCTTCAGCGTCCCATATGAGAAGAACGCCTTCACTGCTACGGTCAACGGCGAACCGGTCGATGTTGAGGAAGTGGATTGCGGTCTTATGGCTATTCCGGTCCCGGCAGGAGAAGCAGACATCGTTGTAACTTACCACACGCCCGGTCTGAAGGAAGGTATCACCATTTCGATTGCTGGTATTATTATCTGGATTCTATATGCTCTTGTATGCTATAATAAGGGCAAGAAAAAGGGCACGCCTGAGTTACAGGAAGCCAAAGAAAGCACCGAAGCAGTAGAGTAATTCGAAAAGGGGCAACATCATGCCAAGACAGCAACCATCAAGTCCTAAAAAGAAGCGCAAGCAGCTCGACTTCGAGGATTGGTATGAGATTGCCAAGAAATACTACGAAGAGCACGGTGACCTCCTTGTACCTCGAATCTATGCGGATGAGGAAGGGCATAAACTGGGCCGGTGGATTGAGCGGTTGAGAGCGTTCTATAATGGGAACCCGAAAACCAAAGTAGCGCTGACTCAGACGGACATTGCGATGCTTGAGAAAATCGGCATGGTCTGGAAACTCGAAAGCCGATATCCATGGCCGGAATGGTATCTGCAATGCCGTCTGTATCACGCAGCCAACGGTGACCTGCTCGTACCAAAAATGTACAAGAATGAGCAGTATGCGCTCGGTAACTGGATTGGCGAACAGCGCAAAAAATATAAAAAAGGAACGCTCAAACCCGAACAAGTCGAAGCCCTCGAAAAAGTTGGCATGATCTGGGAACTTGTGGACCGAGATGTTTGGGAGAAACGCTACAATGATGCCTACGCTTACTACAACGAGCACGGCAATATTGATGTGTCGCCGAATGTCTTGACAGCAGGCAATATGTATCTGCGTGACTGGTTAATATCGCAGAAGAGCTTGTATCAAGAATCCAACTGCGAGACAGACCTTGACTGGGAGCGCCACGACCTGCTGGATGACATCGGAATGGACTGGGAAAAGAAGGTTGGCAGAAAATCTTATAGTTACGCATATCGAGCGCAGAGGTATTATAACGAATTCGGCAACTTGGATGTGCCGGAGGATTATAATGACATGATGGGCGGCAATCTCCACGAATGGGTAAAGCGTCAGTGGCGACTTTATCATCGCCCGACAACGGACAAGTCGGATGCCTACATAAGCAAGAAAGAAGAACTTGAAAACCTTGGCTTCGATTGGAGTTGTGAAAGCCGCTGGGATTGGGATGCCAAAGAAGCTACTTGGCTGCAAAACTACAACGGTATCAAAGCCTATGTGGATGCGAACGGATGCCTACCCATTGGTGAGAGTTCTATTCCCTTGACGACTAGCGTAAACAGCGAATTCTGGATTGCTGCGCAGAAAGCTGCTATCAGAAACGGAATGATGAACGAAGATAAGCAGCAGATGCTTGCCTCAATCGGCATTATCTACGGCCAGTTTAAAAGGAGCGATGACTGGCAGGAAAATTATAACTTCGTTAAGGCATACTACGAGCAACACAAGCAACTGCCCATCGGCGTCAATTCTCAGCAGATGAGTACCGGAAGCCAGTCCGGCTACTGGATAGGTTTGCAGCGCAAGAAATTAAAGGACAACACATTGTCCGCCGAGAAAGTAAGCCTGCTGAAAGAAATCGGCATCGAATACGAGCAACTTGAAAACAGCTGGAACGCGAACTACAATGCGGTAAAGGCGTTCTTCGATGAACATCATCACCTGCCCGTACAGGACTCTTCGATTCTGCTTCCAAGCGGTATCCAATCTCGTAATTGGATTACCAACCAGAAGAAATTTCTCAAAACAGGAACTGCCCCGGAGGACAGAGTAAAGCTTCTGAACGAAATTGGTGTTGTTGCCGAAGCGGATGCCCCGAAACCGTCTAAGAGTAAGAGCGAGAAGGTAAAGAAAGCTGCTCAGACCGGTTCCAAGCCGAGCCGTAAGGTATCTAAGAACCCTGCGGAAGAATGGCGGGAGTGCTATGATTTCGTAAAGCGTTGCTTAGAAGAGAGCGGTACACTCCCAACGGGAGGGAAGTCTACAACGATGCCCAATGGCGTGCAAACGAAGTCTTGGATTAAGCAGCAGCGCATAGCGTTAAAGGAATCCGGATTGCCAGCCGATAAAGTTGAGCTTCTCCGCGCTATCGGCATTGTAGGCAATCTTATGGAACAGAACTGGATGCGTGACTACGAGTGCATAAAAGCGTATGTGGAAGAGCATCATCAGCTTCCTGTCTATAAAAAATCTTTCGAGTTGCCGGACGGAGGCCAGAGTGCGCAGTGGATTGCCAATCGGCGTACTCAGATGCGCAATGGCACGATGCCGGAAGAAAGAGTAAAGATGCTGGCAGACATCGGTATCGTCTATGGGAGTCTCGCCGATAATTGGAAAGAAAGCTACAATGCCATCAAAGCCTATCTTGACGAGCACGGAGAACTTCCTTTCAAAGAAGCGTCCATAACTTTGCCGACAGGTTCGCAGTCCCATTGGTGGATTCGGAATCAGACGCTCATGCTGCACCAAGGCCGACAGAGCGAAGAAAGGGTCAAGCTGCTCAACGAAATCGGAATCGTATAAAACAGATGACAAACCCAATATAGGACTTTCTATGGACATCGGGGAATTCGAAAAACGAATGGTTGATGCTCTTGGCGAGGTAAAGCACCTGTTGGTACAATCCGGCTACTATGATAATCAGACTCTGGAAAACATCGACTGCGACAGGGATGACCCAGACGATGTGCAACGCTGGAATGAGCTCACGAACACGTCGAAGCAGCTCTTAAAGGCAGTTGACGACCTAAACTACCTAAACCGCCCGATTGCCGGTACGAGCCGGTTGCACCTGGACACCAGCGGCAGATACGAGGAAGATTTCAACGAGTACACCTCTGGCTCTGGCCTCGAGTTTTTACTGGCGGATAATTGCAGCAAACCCTGCTGGGTGCGTTCCCGCGTAGAGGTTGATGACGATGGCAACTACTATATCGTTGGTCACAAGGATCTCAATATGGACGGCTTGGAAACGAGAACTAGAAAATAAGGAATATTGCTGAATAATGCGAGGACCTCTGCTTTCGTGGCAGGGGTCTTTTTTTCCGTTCTGGACGATTTGCAGGTAACCACTCAACCACAGCCGTCAAGCAAAAATAAAACTGGAGCCAAACCCGGCTCCAGCAAACTTCAATTTTTTTTTGTAAACGTCAGGCAGCTTGTCCGACCACGGTGCATATATCGGAGTCAGAACCCCGCTTGCACGGACTTTTAGCCCCACTTTCACGCGCTAAAGCCCCAACCTATGTATTGGAAACAAACGGATAACATAATAGGTCACTCTGTCTGAATGTTTAAGCCAACCCCGTCGGTGACCATGGCAGCAAAAAGCTCTGCCAGCGTTTTTACTGGCAGAGCAGAAGTCAATCGTCTAGTTCGGGTACAGGGATATCGTTTCTTTGCAATAGATCTCTGCATAATTTCTTTCACGATACGGTCACAGCCCTTAATAGCTCCCACCAGCACCAGCAGGTTGAACGCCAGTTGCTCTGCTTGCTTTTCAGAATGCTGCTAATATTGCGAATAGAAGAACCTATTATGCGCTTACAAAAGCACGAACTTCTTGTACCGAAAGAGGCATGAAGTGTTCGTGCTTTTTTTCGTTTTTGCAAGCGCTATCCAGCATGTTCTGTTCGGCTTTCCCATTTTGGCTTGTTCACATTATCCATCAAGTATAATTGATTGCGTCGATAAAATGAGTGCGGGAATAAAATCCTGAAATAAGTACTGGAATATAATTCTATTGGAATTTTAACAAAGTTCGACAGAAAAAGAGTGAGAACACGTTGAAATGGTTTGTTTGAAAGTTGTATTATAACTAATACGGACAAATGTAGTATGATACGAATCATTCAACTGGATGCGGATAGTAAATTAAATACAGTCAGTATGATGGCCACCTAAGAAGTCTTTTTTTGGCTTCTCTGGTGGCCTTCTTTATAAACCACATGCGGGAATTGTGAAATTTATATTTATGATTCCCAAATCACCTAAGCGACGCAATCCATTGTAACTGAGGGGATAGGTGATTTTGTGGTGAAACTGCTTAGTTGCGCTCGAAGCAGGGGACCTCCTAGGTGTGATTTGACCGAAAAAATTCAAATCGCTATAGGAGGTCAAAATGACTGAATTAGAAATGTATGAACTTTGGCGCACACTTCGTTTATGGGCCAATTATAATCAGCTTAACCAGACGATAGAAAAAAACTGGCTTAGTAATTCGTTCAACAGCCATATCCTTGATTTGTTAGACAAAGAGGAAATTAAATACAGGTCAGAGAAACGTCTCCTTGGATATAGGAACAAGGGGAAAAGGCGACTTGCTGGTAATGCAAATCAGCCGATTATTATCAATATTGATGATGTGGCTGATGTCATTGATGTTCGTGCGGAAGATGAATTCGCTCGAGTAGAGCTTCTGGTATCATTGAAGCAGGAATTGGAAAGGCTCTCACCCAGGGAGCTAATGATTATTCGTACTTATTTGGATTATCCTATAGAGGTTGTGGCGAGGAAGCTTAAGGTTAGACCCAACACGATTTCTAAGGCACGAAGAGTTAGCCGCTTTGATATGGATGAGTTCCCAGAATGCCGTACAGAAATGCGGCACGAACTTCACATATCAGATGATGATAAAGCAATCTTGATGTTTGGTTGGCATATAAAGGTAAAGGGAGTAGATATAGCATTACAGGCATTTGAAAAAGTAATTCAGAGAGAACCGAAAACCAGATTACTTATCGTGCTGGGTGAGAACATGAGCAGTGATTTTGCAATGAAATATGCGACATCTGAAACACTAGAGCATGTCTGCTTTTTGCCGCCGACACAAGATATTGAAAGATATCATGCAGCTGCGGACATCTTTTTATCTAGCTCTAGATCGGAAGGATTCTCTTATTCAATAATGGAGGCGCTTTACTTCGGAAGATATGTTGTTACAAGCAATCTGGAGGCGGTGCAGTGGTCTTTGAAGTATAAAACTGTTTCAGCATTTGAAAGCGAAAATGTAGACGACTGCGCTCAAAAACTGTGTAATGCTATTAAAAGGGTGTATGAAAACCCAGATGGCCATGAGCAAGGTGAAACGCAAGAACGGTTAAACGAAGATTACTCCATAGAAAAATGGGATGCGGCTGTATATAGCGTATTAAAAAATCAATATCAGAGAAAGGTGAAACAAAGATGAATCTTTTAAAAAAACTTTTCACAGAAAATATATGGAGCTGTTATTACTCACCCCGGGATATTCAGGGGGCGTTGTGGAACAAAGAAGAGGTGGATATAACAAAATTTCATAAGCTGAAGACGACTGCGAGATATTGGTGCGCGGACCCTTTCTTGGCGGAAGAAAACGGAAAAGTATATGCGTTCGTGGAAATTATGGATCGTAAAAAGTCGTTCGGTTTGCTTGGGTGTGCAGAAATTTCAAATGACTGTGATTCCGATGTTAAAATTATAATGGATTTGGGATGTCATGCGTCTTATCCGGATATTTTTAAATATAAAGATTCATGGTATATGATTCCGGAAACATCAGGGAGAAAGACACTGGAACTTTACAAGGCTGTAGATTTTCCGTATAAATGGGAAAAGGTTGGAGCACTGATTGAAAACATAAACACAGTTGATTCGACTGTGTTTAAAATGAACGATAAGCTTTATATTTTTATTTATGAGCCTAATGGGATGAATAATACCCTTTCAATTGGTGAATTAGACATTGATAATTGCACGGTAAGGTCAATCCGGATAGTCAAGGAGTATAATAATCGGATTGGAAGGCCGGCAGGGAAAACCTTTGAAAACAAGGGAAAATATATCAGACCTACACAATATGGTGTTAACCACTATGGAGAAAAAATTGTATTTAAAGAATTTGAATTTGATCCGGTAGGATTTACATATCAGGAGAAAGATGTTAGCGACCTGGACAACAATAACATTGTTCCAAATGAAAACTATCTTGGCCTTCATACATATAATAATGTGGCCGGGTATGAAATTATTGATCGGTGTAGGACGGTGGTTTATCCGCTTCGCCCATTGAGAATTATTTGCAAGAAACTTGGCCTTTTTGGCTATTCTTACTTAAAGGGATGAAAAAATGAAAAAAGTTTTAATGATTGGGTGTGATCATTTAGGACTGGGTGGAATTCAAAGCGTTATCATGAGTATTGTTCGAGAACTAAAGGACGAGTGCGTATTTGACATTGTTCTCTTTAATCATAATCGTAGAGATTATGAAGAGGAATTCAAAAAGCAGGGGCATATATTTACAGTTAAAGAGTATACCGGGCCGATTCGAATCAGAAAACGCATGGACTTTTATATACGTCCGCTGCCAAGATATTTGGGCCTAAAAAAGGTAATTACAGATAATGGCCCCTATGATATAATTCATTGCCATGATGATTTTGAATCAGGACTTGCATTAAAAGCAGCCTATGAATGCGGAGTCCCGATTCGGGTTGTGCACAGCCACGGATACGCGTTACCTTTAAATGGACATTATGTTAGAAGAGTTTATGAGTATACCTATCGCAGGATGATAAGGAAATACGCAACAAAGATGGTTGGCTGTTCAAAAATAGCGGCGGACTATTTATATGGGAAAGGATCGAACGTAAAAATTGTCCCGAATGCAATAGAATTGGATCGGTTTACTTACGAGAAAACGCCAGCTCCAAATCCATGGTCATTTATTTGTGTAGGTAGATACGGGAATGCAAAGAATCAATTGTTTCTGGTTGATATTTTTAATGAAATTTATAATAAGCATAGAGAAGCAGAATTAACATTAGTTTGTTACGGTGACGAGAAATATTACAGTGAGCTAGCAAAAAAGATACGGTGCTTAGGTATTGATCAGAGCGTTAAATTCTATCCGGGAGATGCTGATGTCCCAAAGCTGCTCGCACAGAACAATGTCTTTGTTTTGCCATCATCTTTTGAAGGGCTGGGAATCGTATTTATTGAAGCACAAGCTGTAGGCCTGAAGTGCTTTGCGTCAACCCGAGTTCCGCAAGAAGCGGATTGCGGTGGAGTTGAGTTTTTACCTCTAGAAGCAGGCGCGGATAAGTGGGCAGAAAAAATATCTGATTATATAGAGAAACACGGTTCGATGAGGATAAAGGCTGATGTAGGAATATATAATGCAGACAGGGTGAAAGATAATTACAAAAGGATATATGACTTACCGTAAGGGAGATATAGAGTGAAAAAGATAATTAGTAAAGTGGTGAGAATATCAAAGCATTATGGTAAATTGTTGTTGGCCTATATCGCCGCAGTGCCTTGTAAGATTATCTGGAAAAAGTATAGAAACGTTTGGCTGTTCGCTGAGCGGGGTGATGACGCGCGAGATAATGGATATTTTTTCTATCGGTACATAAAAAAAGAGCATCCGGAGATTTTTTCTGCTTATGTAATAAGGAATGAGTCGCCTGATTGTAAAAAAATTAGAGAGCTTGGGGGGCAGATCAATTACTGCAGTTTTCAGCATTATTTGTATTATGCGCTTTGCAAGGTAAGGCTGAGCTCGAGCGCATGGGGTGGTGATCTTCCAAACGCATACTATTTTTACAAAACAAGGAAATTTAGAAATCCAAGAAAAAAAGTAATATTTCTTCAACATGGAATAATCAAGGATTTTATGCCGAGTCTTTTGGCGGAGCAAAATCCTGTAGATGTGTTTATCTGTGGGGCAAAACCGGAAGCCGATTATGTGAAGAATAACTTTCATTATAAAGATGGAGTTGTACAATATACTGGACTCTCTAGATTTGATAATTTACATGGCCGGATCACAAAGAATCAAATACTCGTAATGCCGACCTTTCGCACTTGGCTTCAGGGAGAAGGCAAAGAGACCGTTCGAGAAAGCGAGTATGTTAGGCAGTGGAATGAGTTGCTGAATGACTCTACAATTGAAGCGATGCTGGAACGAAACAATTTAGAACTGATTTTTTATCCGCATTATGTGATGCAGTCATATCTTGACCTATTTTACACAAATTCAAAAAATATAAAAATTGCAGCATTTAAAGATTATGATGTCCAGACGTTACTGATTGAGTCAAAGGTACTGATTACAGACTTTTCAAGCGTTTTCTTTGATTTTGCGTACATGAAAAAGCCTGTAATATATTATCAGTTTGATAGAACTGATTATGTAGAAAAACACTATAACTATAAGGCTGGATATTTCGATTATGATACGATGGGATTTGGCAGAGTCTGTTTTACAGAAGAAAATGTACGGAATGAGCTGGAAAAAATTGTGAATAACAAATTTGGGCTGGAAAACGAATTTGAACAGAAGATTGATGGATTCTTTCCAATGAGCGATACTCAAAACTCAGAACGTATTTTCAAGGCAATTGCGCATTTATGACAGCAGGAGCAAAATATGAGAAACGACTTGACAAAATATTGCTATAAAAATGAAAATACAGAAGGATGGCTTAACCATTTGAAGGTAAGTCATTATTGTAATTCGAAACTGACCTCTGAGGTGGAAAAAAACGCCCTGTGCATCCCTGATCAGGGAAAACTAGGTGAGTGCTTTATGGGCGGAATTTATACGAATGAGGGTGAGCCTGTCGAATTATCGTTTCAAAGAAATGGCTTTGAGACAGCAAAAGAGCTTATCCAGAAAACAGATTTGTCTAATGTGAAATTTGAGGATAACAAAGTTGTTTACCTAGGGCAATATAGAGTACATTATGGCAGTTTTTTAGTCGACTCCATTTCTAGGTTATGGTATACACTGGATGATCCCCAAAACTATCAGTATGTTTTTTTGGCAACGCAGACTGTGTTGGGAACTTCCTTACATAAAAGTGCGGTTGACTTTTTTAATTTATTGGGGATTTCTGAAAGCCAAATTACAATTATAACAGAACCAACTCGCTATAGAGAAATTATAATTCCGGAGGAAGCTTATACGCCTTTGAAGGAATACCATCCTGAATTTTTGGATATTATTAGAAAAGTTGTGCAGAGCGCAAGCGTCGAAGGCATCAAACCCGCGGAAAAAGTATATTTCTCTAGATCTAAGTTTGCATATAAATTGAAAAGTGATTTTGGAGAAGAGTTTATTGCAGAGCTTTTTAGATGCAATGGATTTGAAGTCATATATCCGGAGGAGCATTCCCTCGCTGAGCAGATATTCTATGTAAATAATTGTAAAGTTTTTGCAAGCATTGGGGGATCCTGCGCACACAATATCTTGTTTTCACTTACAAAACCCAAAATGATATTGTTGAACAGGATGAATGGTTATCAATTCCATCAATGGTTTCTTAACGAAATGGCAGGTGTTGAGCCTATTACATATGTAGATGCATATACAGAGCCATTTAAAAAAGTCTTTAAGACAGAGGTGACGGGGCCGTTCTTGTACTGGTGCAATACAAATGTAAGAAAATTTGCAAAAGACTATGGATTGATAATCCCGCGATACAGTTTCTGGAAAAAAGCACGGTGCATGATGAGGTATGTTTTTTATTTCGCAAAAAAGCAAGTATATATCATGAGAAATCGGATTGGTAAAATATGAAGTTTGAACGCACAAAAAATAGTTCCAGAATATTTTTCTTTGGAATGATCAATAAGATTTGTGTCACGCTGCTGCCGTTTGTGACGAGAACGATTATCATTTATAAGCTTGGAAGAGATTATCTCGGATTAACAACGCTGTTTACGTCTGTACTGTCAATGCTTAACATGTCAGAGCTTGGAATAGGCAGTGCGATAGCGTTTTGTATGTATAAACCGGTAGCAGAAGATGATAAGCGAGCTGTTTGCGCACTTATGAATCTTATGCGAAAACTATATAAGCTGATTGGATTCTCGATTTTGGGCATTGGATTGATTTTGATGCCATTTATTAAGAACTTCATAAACGGAGAGTATCCGGCGGATACAAATATATATTTACTATATTTGATCTATTTAGCAAATTCCTGTGTATCGTATTTGCTTTTTGCATATAAAAACACACTTCTTGAAGTGTACCAGCGCGGGGATGTTATTCAAAAGCTAAGTACTATAGTTGAAGTGTGCAAATATGGAGTGCAAATTATTGTATTGCTGTTTTTTGAAAATTTTTATTTGTTTGCAGCAGTTCTTCCGATCGCCCAGATTATTACGAATTGTTGGGTAAACATCAAGTCGAAGCAACTGTATCCGGATATTACTCCGACAGGATCAGTACCTAAAGAAACGGCAACAGTTATCCGTAAGAAGGTCGGCTACTTGGCAGCACAATCAATTACTTCAACATTCACGAATTCAATAGACAATATTGTAATATCGGCATCTATCAGTTTGTCAGCAGTCGCAATATATGGAAATTATTCTTATATAACGTCTGCAGTTTTGTCTTTTGTAATGATTGCATATAGTGCCCTGAAATCAAGCGTAGGAAATGCTATTTATACGGAAAGTAACGAGCGGAATTTGGAATTATTTAAATCCCTTCGATTTTTAAGTTGGTGGGCTGCGACTGTTTGCTCTGCGTGTATGATTTGTATGTTTCAACCCTTTATAGAACTTTGGGTCGGAGCAGAAAATTTACTTCCGTTTTCAGCGGTATTGATGATCGTGATATATTTTTACACAAACTGTAGTAGACAATTCTTGACAATGAATTATATCGGAACGGCAGGCTTGTGGGATAAAACGCTCTTAAGGCAAGTTTTGATTACAATTGTAAATTTAATTTTGGATATAAGTCTAGCACCTAAGTGGGGGTCACAGGAATTGTATTTGCCTCTTTTTTTACACACGCAATTATTGGGTTGCCGATGGACATTTATGTCGTGTACCGATATGTTCTGAAAACGCCAGGCATGAAAGGTGTGTTTGACGAGGCGATGAATTATGTATTAGCAGGCTTTATACTTGGCACCACATTATTGTTTACCACATTAATTCATGTAAGTGGAGTTGCAGAACTGTTTGCTGCTGCGGTATTTGCGGTCAGTATTCCGAACTTAATCATCATAGCGGTGTTTCATAAAAAGAAAGAATTTGTATTCGTGGTTGATCATATAAAGATGCTAATTAAAAAGACTTAATAATTCGAAAATGGAGCTGCTTGAAAATGAACGAGCTTATAACAGTGATTACCTGCATACACAATACGCCGGTAGAATGGGCTAAGTGTGCAGTTGACAGCATTCTGGCACAAACTTATGATAACTTTGAGTATTTTGTAATTGATGATGGTTCCTCTGAGCAATTGGCTCGGCAATATGAAGATCTCTGCAGAGACCCAAGGATAAGTTATATCAGACTTTATAATAATGTCGGACCGGCTGAAGCGCGCAATATAGCATTAAAAAAGGCAAGAGGAAATTTTGTGGCAATTATGGATTCCGATGATTATAGTTTACCAGAACGCTTTGAAAGACAAGTGAGCTATCTAGAACAAAACCAAGACATTGCTGTTGTTGGTACATGGTTTTCGTATTTTGGAAGTAGAACCGAAGAAGTAAAAAGATATATTGATGATACTGAATATTATCGTTGTTGCCTACTTTTTGGAAATGCTCCAACCATATTGAATCCGAGTACAATGATACGGAAATCATTTTTGGATAAATATAATATTAAATACGACAGAAGACTTAAAAAGGCAGAAGATTACAAAATGTGGGTTCAATTAAGCGAACGGGGGGGGTAACCAATATCCACGAAAATCTTTTCAGATACCGTGCTCATGATAAACAGACTTCAAGCGTTTTACGAACTAAAGATGTGTCTGAATATGATTGGATTGTAATGAAAGAGCAGTTTGATAAGGTTGGCATACTTTGGACAGATTCGGAAGAAATTCTTTTGAAGAAAGATTATACGTCCGATGAAGTTCCAGCGTATGAATATTGGCTGTTATTAAACAAGATGCTTGAAGCAAATAAAAAAAGCAAGTATTATGACCAAGGTAAATTTGAAAAGCGTGTGAGGGAACAATGGAAGTCAAAAGTTTTTCATACAAAAAATCCGGGAAGAATGCTACAACTTTTAATGAAGTTGCCCATGAAGGAAAAGACAAATGTGATCCGATTTGAATTTGCTAGAGCCATAAGAAAAATATTGGATTTGCTTAGCAAAGATTAACTATTTGTGGAGAAATGCGAATGAATAACGAAAGTAAAGAAATCCCTGTTAGAAATCAATGGATAGATATAGTAAAAAGTGTTGCAATTATCTCTGTAGTCGTGGGGCACGTATTGAGTACGAACAATTATTTTGACGCAGGGATTGATGAAATTCGTAGATTTATTTATACATATCATTTAGTTGTTCTGTTTTGGATTACTGGATATTGTTGGAAGCGTAAAAATCTATCAGAATTCATAACAAAACTATAAAAGACTTATACAAGATATGTACCCTATGCAATCGGCTCATTTCTTCTTCTCCCACTTTGGGTGCGCATGGGAGTTGTAGACCCTTGTCGATTAAGCATAAAAGGAATTATATATGACATTTCAAGAATACTAATGTTCCAAGTTACCAGAGGCATCTTTATGAGAGAATTGGTGGTTGGTGGTTTGTTCCGAGTGGAGTGGTCCTTTGGCTACTCAACCGATATACAGGATTGGAGGTTGGATTATCGAGGGGCGAGATATATGGAGGTCTTTTGTTTTATCTGGTTAGTATATTAGGAATTATATGGTGCTTGTCGCTTTCAAAATTAATAAACACATTATGGTTAAATAGGACTATGGCATACATTGGCAGAAACAGTATGTACTTGATGATATGGCATGGCGTTTTTTTAAACTTTTAGATGGACTGATTGGCAGTATGACGAATTCCTGTTCTGAAAACCTGAGATATTATCCAATAGCCTTTTCGAGTTATAAAATGAGACTGGAATATTGTGTGATTGGTATTGTCTTACCGCTATTAATTGGTTACACTGAAAATAAAGTTTTCAGTTGGTTGCAAAGAATTGAGAGGAGGAAATAAATGAAAATTGCAGTTGCAGGTACCGGCTATGTCGGCTTGTCCATTGCTACGTTGCTGTCGCAGCATCACGAGGTCATGGCAGTGGACATTATCCCGGAGAAGGTGAACCTCATCAATCATAAAAAGTCCCCGATTCAGGACGAGTATATTGAAAAATATTTCGCAGAGAAGGACTTAAATCTGAAGGCGACACTGGACGCGGGAACAGCGTATAAAGACGCGGATTTCGTTGTTATTGCAGCACCTACCAACTATGACAGCAAGAAGAATTTTTTCGATACTTCGGCAGTAGAGGCTGTGATTAAACTGGTTCTCCAGTATAATCCGAATGCCATCATGGTTATTAAGTCTACCATCCCTGTGGGCTACACCACATCTGTGCGGGAGAAGTTTAACACCAAGAATATCATCTTTAGCCCGGAGTTCCTGCGTGAGTCTAAGGCCCTGTATGATAACCTATATCCGAGTCGTATTATCGTTGGCACGGATTTGAACGATGAGCGTCTTGTAAAAGCTGCACATGAGTTTGCGGGTTTGCTGCAGGAAGGTGCTATTAAAGCAAATATCGACACTCTGATTATGGGCTTCACTGAAGCCGAAGCAGTCAAACTATTTGCCAATACCTATCTGGCATTGCGCGTGTCTTACTTCAACGAACTAGATACCTATGCTGAGATGAAAGGACTGAACACTCAGCAGATTATCAAGGGCGTTTGCCTTGACCCGCGCATTGGTGACCAGTACAATAATCCTTCTTTTGGCTATGGCGGCTACTGCCTGCCCAAAGATACCAAGCAACTCCTGGCCAACTATGCTGATGTTCCGGAGAACCTGATTGAAGCAATCGTGGAATCCAACCGTACTCGCAAGGATTTTATTGCCGACCGTGTGCTTCAGATGGCAGGATACTATGGGTATGGCGAGGACAACGAGTATGATAAGGCACAGGAAAAGTCTTGTGTAATAGGCGTATACCGCTTGACAATGAAATCTAACTCTGACAACTTCCGTCAGTCCTCTATTCAGGGCGTCATGAAGCGCATCAAGGCCAAAGGAGCAACGGTCATTATCTATGAGCCGACCCTGGAGAATGGTAGTACATTCTTCGGCAGCGAAGTTGTGAATGACCTTGAAGAGTTCAAGAAACGCAGCCAAGCCATCATTGCCAACCGCTATGATAGCTGCTTGGATGATGTGCAAGACAAGGTCTACACCCGTGACCTGTTCCGCAGAGACTAATACTTATCGCAGCCATGTGTTCCGCTACATGGCTGTGCTGCTCAAGTGTGCTACCTCTCCGTGGTGAGCAGCAGGCAACGGGATTCTCTCCCGACTAAAGCATATATTCGTCAATTCACTCTTTGGATGAGGAAAAACTATAATGGGAAAGTATTTTGGGACGGATGGTTTCCGTGGTGAGGCTGGAATCACTTGCATAAATCGGCGCGAGTTTGCCATCTGCACGGAGAAAACCTGCCACAGCATCGGAGACTTTCCGCCACCTCGCCGGCCCCCCCTTCCACCCAAAAGCTCTGCCGGCAATCCCACCGACAGAGCTCGGAGATACTAATCTTCTACTTCGGGTATTGGAATATTGTACTGCTGTAACGTTTTTTCCAAAAGCTCAATGCGCTGCAACAGCCTGCGGATTTCAGCATCCATCTCGTGGAACGTTTCGGTAGCCTCATTCTCTGCAACTTTGGCGACTCCCAACTGAACCTCAATCTCGCAGTACTCAGAGGACGAATTGTACGGACATTTAGCCATTGTCCGCACCACCTTCCTGCATAGATGCTTTCAGCCCTTTGCGCTCTCGCATTGAGACACGCCCCTCAATCAGAATTTTATACGAATTGTGGACAATACGGTCCATAATCGCTTCTGAAATCGGACTGTCAGACTCCGGATTTGAATCGATTCGTGTATACCATCCCACAGGCTGGTATTGGGTGCAGAAAATCATTGAGCGTTGACTGCGAGCTTCTGCAATTTCCAACAGGTCATAAGACTCCTGTGGGGTAAGAGGACGAATCAGCCATTCGTCCAAAATCAGAAGGTCGACTTTCTTGTAAGAGGCTAGCAGCTTTTTCAGCTCGCCACTGCTGCGCGCAATAGTCAACTCATCCAGCAGTTCCGGCATCCGGATATAAGTAACCTTCTTGAAGCGGCGGCAGGCCGCATTTCCGAGAGCAGAGGCAATATACGTTTTTCCATTTCCGGAAGCACCTTCAAGAATCACATGGTGTCCCTCGTGCATATATCGGTGCAGTAGCGACGCTTGCACGGAGTTTTAGCGACACCGTATCGGGGAAATAGCGACACTTTGTCGGCCTAAAGCGACATCTTGAGAGCTTTGCGGTATACTTGATTTGCACGTAGATTTACGTGACATCAAAATACCGGAGGTTAAAAATGGTAAACTACCGCGAGATTCTCAGGCTTCACTCATTGGGGCAAAGTCAACGCACAATTCGAAGTTCAGCACACTGTTCAGACAATACTGTTCGTACTGTTTTGGAGGTGGCTAGTCAAAAAGGCATCCAGTGGCCTCTTGATGACGACATTACCAACGCCGATCTGGAGCGGATGCTCTTCCCGGACAAGTACAAGAGTGCTTGCTTGTACATTGAACCGGACTATCCGTACATTCACCGTGAGCTGGCAAAGCGTGGTGTTACACTGACCTTGTTATGGGAAGAGTACCGTCGCACATGCTACGATGAAGGCAAGAAGCCGTACATGTTTACGCAGTTCGGCGAGAAATACCGCAAATGGGCCCGCGTCACCAAGGCAACCATGCGTATCCAGCACAAGCCCGGAGACGCCATTGAGGTAGATTGGGCCGGCGATACGATTCCCATTTTCGATTCTGTAACCGGTGAGCAGAGCAAGGCTTATCTATTTGTAGCAGTCCTGCCCTGCAGTTACTACGCCTATGCAGAAGTTTGCGGTGACACGCAGACTGAGAATTGGTTGAACTGCCATGTTCATGCGTTTAACTACTTTGGCGGAGCAACGAGACTTTTGATTCCGGACAACTGCAAAACTGCGACGTATTCCAATACCCGGTATGATGTGGTAGTGAACCGCAGCTACCAGGAGTTGGCAGAGTACTATGGAACTGCCATTGTTCCAACTCGCGTTCGTAAGCCAAAGGACAAAAGCGCCGCGGAGGCATCTGTGGATTATGCAGAGACTTGGATTATTGCAGCTCTTCGTGATCGGAAGTTCTTCACGGTACAGGAAGCACAGGAAGCAACCGCAGAAAAGCTGGAAGAGTTCAACACCCGCGAATTCAGAGTGCGTACAGGCTGTCGGCGTAGTGCCTATCTTGAAGAAGAAATGGCGTATATGCTGCCGTTGCCAGCAATTCCGTTTGAGCCTGCCGTCTGGTCTGTGGCTAAGGTTCCCAACGATTACTGCATCTCTGATGGTCGGAACAAATACTCTGTTCCGTACAATTTGATTGGAGAGAAAGTTGATATTCGCGTAACGAAGAATGTTGTCGAGGTCTACTACCACGGCAGTCGTATGGCGTGTCACCGCCGCCTGCAAACGGTGCAACACGATCCGTTGATGAAGCTGGAGCATATGCCGGAAGCTCACCAGAAATACATGACTTACAATGCGGATGACTTTAAAATTTGGGCAGTGTCTGTTGGACCTCATACGGAGCAGGTTGTTTCTTATTTTCTGGAATCTGGTAAGGTTCCTGAGCAGGGATACAAAGCCTGTGCAAGTCTTAGAAAGCTCGGCGAAAGGTACGGCAAGGAGCACTTGGAAATGGCCTGTATGAACACTCTTGCATACGGTGCTACGCCTTCTATTCGCAATATTAGCAGCATTCTGAAAAGCAAGCAGAGCAAGCCTGCCGAAAATGCTGCAACTCCGAAGAAAACGCAAGATTTCGAACGCTATGGCATTACGCGTGGCGCTGCCTACTTTGCGAAGGGAGGCAACCGCTAATGACACAGCAGACGCTTGATATGCTCGCAGATATGAAGTTGAGCGCGATGGCAGCGGAGCTTGCCAACCAGCTAAAAGATCCTTCGTTTGCAGCCCTCGGCTTTGAAGAACGGCTTGATATGATTGTGACCGCAGAATGGAACAAGCGGCAGACAAACAAGATTAACCGTCTGATTAAAAGCGCTCATTTCAGCGCCTCATCTGCAACGATTGAAGGCATTGAATACTACGAGGACCGCAAACTGGACAAGACGCAGATCCTGCGTTTAGCCACATGCAAATACATTGATGAAGGCCACCATGTGATTTTGAAAGGGGCCTCCGGCAATGGAAAGACATATATTGCCTGTGCTCTTGGGAATGCAGCCTGCCGCCGCTTGAAAAAAGTTGCCTACATCCGCTTACCTGAATTACTGGACGAAATTACGATTGCCCGCAGCCGTGGCGAAGTGAAGAAGTTGCAAGCCACTTACAGAAAATTTGATCTGCTGATTTTGGACGAATGGCTGATTCGTCCTCTCACTCCTGAGGAGTCCTACGAGCTGCTGGAAATTGTTGAGATGCGCTGCGAACGTTCGATGATTTTTTGCACGCAGTACGAACCGGATGGCTGGTATCCACGTATTAATTCCAACCCTGAAACGGATAGTCCCGTCTCAGAGGCGATTATGGACCGCATTGTCCACAATTCGTATGACATTATGGTAGATGGCCGTATCTCCATGCGGGAGCGCAAAGGTTTGAAGGCTATGCAGAAAGCGGGTGCTACGGATGTCTAAGTGCCCTTACAATTCGTCCACTGATCCGTGCGAGCTTGAAGTTCAACTTATGGTAGCCAATGTTGTTGAGGAAGAGGCCACCGAAACATTCCACGAGATGCAGGCTGAAATTGACCGGTTGTTACGGCGCATTCATCTTTTGGAAGATCTATTGCAAAGAAACGATATCCCTGTACCTGAACTAGACGATTGACTTCTGCTCTGCCAGCGTTTTTGCTGGCAGAGCTTTTTACCGGCATGGAGGTCGGACGAGGTGGCCTAAACATTCCGACAGGGTGGCCCAATCTGTTCGTGCAGATGGAACTTCGGTTCTTGGATGTACGGCTGTGTCGCTTTAGACCGTAAAAGTGCCGCTAAAACTCCGTACAAGCGTCGCTACTGCACCGATATATGCACCTCGTCAATGTATTTGCAGGTGGATAACCGTAGCATCTGGGATTTGTCCAACTTGCGGTCTTCTATGAAAGCAGTAGGGTTTCAGACAAAGCTCTGTAAACCCAGGCACCCCTTTACAAAGGGAAAGGTCGAACGACTGGTTCGCTTTGTAAAGGAAAACTTTCTTGTTGACCGAACTTTCCAAAATATTTCGGATCTGAACTGGGCAGCGTTGAACTGGTGTAATATGTGAATGCTAATATATACTTGAGCCACTTTCCAGCAAAATGACAGCGAATATTTGAGCCACCTAATGGCTATCCGGCGCGCAATTGTTGAGAACATTTTTGTATTCAGCAAAAGTGGGGATCTTCAGCTGTTTTGCAAGAAGTCGAATCTGTTCTTCTTTTACGTCAATCATGTCTGTGGCAATCGAAACGACCCAGTATATTACGGGACTTGGCATCGCAGAGTTCGATGATGTGTTCGGCAATACGATGGGCGGTTGGATCGGTGTGCTGACAGCATGGGCGTGGCTGAACAGAAAAATGAGCTTAAAAAATAGAACATAAGGAAGTATATATGTCCTATTTTCTCCGTTATACTTGAAAACGAGACCTATATAGTATATATTTGAGCTGTGAGAGTCATCCGCTCTGGATGCTCACAGCTTTGCTGCTCGGAACTTTGCACACCTCTACGCGGTGGGCGGCAGGCAACACAGTATGGATGCTGTGGCTAAGGTGCAAATAGAGTCAAAAAGGACAATGGTGGAAAATGAAACAGGAATTACTAAATCTTATAGACGAGAAAGATAAGATTCTTGCTTTAGCTCATGAGGAAAATAGCTTCATGAACATTTCATTCGTGGTGTATGACGTACCGGAGTTTATTTCGTGGAAAGAAAAAGTTCGAGCAGAACTTGTCAGTATTCCAAATAAAAATGATACTATAATACAGACGATTGAAGTAATCGATAATGGATTTAAAGGATGGCATGACAAAACCAACTTTAATCTTCTGTGCGGTAAATTAATGGCAATAAAAGCGTCAATAGATAGCTACTATGAAGGAGATATCAAAGATATGCCGGGGAGAACAAATACAAAAGTCTTTATTGTGCATGGGCATGATGTTAATCGGCGGAATGAAGTTGAACTTTTCATGAGACGAATTGGGCTCACTCCAGTTATTCTTTGCAATCAACCGAACGCTGGACTTACAATAATCGAGAAAATTGAAGAAAATACGGATGTTGACTTTTCGCTTGTGTTGTACACAGGGTGCGATGAGGGAAAGCTTAAAACCGATGCAGACTTAAAGCCAAGGGCAAGGCAGAATGTCGTTTTTGAGCATGGCTATTTGATTAATAAGCTTGGTCGGAACCGAGTGGTAGCGCTTGTAGATGATGGAGTGGAAACACCGGGTGATTTATCTGGTGTTATATACATCCACTTTAGTGATGCGGATTGGAAAAACCAGGTTATGAAAGAACTTCATGATTGTGGAATATCATTTGACCCGTACAATGCGTAATAGACTGAGAAGGTCTTCATAAACAGAGCGTTTATACTACCCTCAAATCTTTCATATTCTTTCGGGAGGTATCATCCTATGCCCAGAACCAAAGGCAGCAAGAACCGTGTTACTGCGTCTACCGACTTCGATGCTTAGATCGCAAAGTTGCAGAAAGACAAGGCAATGCTCGAAGAAGGTCTCTCCAAGACTGTCGCCCATATCGAAGAGCTAGAGACCGACATCAAGTCTCTGCGTGAAGGTCTTAAGCCGCAGAAGGCAGAAATTAAGCAGAGCGAGAAAGAAATCGCAAAGCTGGAGGCCAAGAAAGCTGCCGCTGAGGCGAAGGCAGCCGAGGCTGCTAAGAAGGTCGAGGCCGAAGCTGTGCTGAAAAAGCTACTGGCATCCGGTATGACGGCAGATGAAATTCTCGAAAAGCTGAAATAGAGTAATATGCCGTGTGGACTGAACTCCAGAAGTTCACACGGCATATTCTTGAGCATGATGTATAGTTTATGACGGAAATAGAAGGGAGAGATGGTCTGTGGCTAAGACACGCAAGCCCGGCGGTGGGCGAAAGCCATCAAAGCCAGAGTACAGTGCGTCCCAGAACCTAGCACAGCAGATGGAAGCGGCTGCTGACCTTTATACGGACAAAATGAGTCTGCAAGCCATCGCAGATGCGTTGTCCCTCAACCCTATCAAGGTTCGGAAGCTGCTTATCACAGCCGGGGTGTACGAGTCGGACACAGCAAAGCTCGTCCGGCAGACCTTCAATACCTTCAGAGAAACACAGAACTACTCCACTGCTGTCACCTCTACCATGACCGCTCTGAATCTGTCACGTCCCTCTGTGACCTCTTATCTGCCGTATGAGAAAGGTGTGTACTTCCCGGAGGAAGCTGAAGCGGCGAATATCAGTGCCGGGGCAGAGCGGC